>Ga0315279_10000867_pt1 | contig 54517 bp, 46 predicted proteins | sample YL17G06_20_MG_FD_203694 | JGI IMG/M metagenome (GOLD analysis project Ga0315279, IMG submission 203694) | Sediment microbial communities from Yellowstone Lake, YNP, Wyoming, USA - YL17G06_20 | ecosystem: Environmental > Aquatic > Freshwater > Lake > Sediment | place: USA: Wyoming | collected... | reverse complement strand
TGATGTTCGTGCTGCTGTTCCGCTACGTGTTCAGCGGCAACATCGCGAACCTGCCACCGGGGGCCCACGCCTACGTGGACTACCTGATGCCCGGCATCTTCGTCCAGGCGGCGATCTTCGGAGCGACCCAGACCGGCATCGGCCTTGCGGAGGATCTGAACGTCGGCATCATCGACCGGTTTCGGTCGCTCCCGACGGCGCGATCGGCTGTGCTCGCCGGTCGCACGACCGCCGACCTGTGCCGCAACCTCATCGTCGTGATCTCGATGACCGTGGTCGGCTATCTCGTCGGCTTCCGGTTCCAGGACGGGTCCATCAAGGCAGCCCTCGCGATCGGCCTCGCGGTCCTCGTCGGGTTCGCGTTCTCGTGGATCTCGGCGACGCTGGGCCTCGCCATCAAGAACCTCGAGTCGGTGCAGGCGGCGAGCTTCGTGTGGGTCTTCCCGCTCACGTTCGCGAGCTCGGCGTTCGTGCCGATCGAGGGCATGCCGGGCTGGCTGCAGGTCTTCGCACGCAACAACCCCGTCACGATCTGGGCGAACACGCTCCGGGGGTTCACACTGGGCCCCAAGTACCTGGTCTTCATCAACGAATCCATCGGCGCGCTCGTGCTGAGATCCGGGCTCTGGATCGGCCTCATCCTCGCGCTCTTCGTGCCGCTGTCGATCCGCCTGTACCGCCGGACCTGAGTGGGGCGCGACGTGCGGCTGCTGGTCGTGGGCGAGGCGCTCGTGGAGTTCATGCGGCCGCAGCGCGACCTCCCCCTCGACCGTCCCGGCCCGGTCGTCGGCCCCTTCCCGAGCGGAGCGCCGGCCATCTTCGCGAGCGTCGCCGCGCGGCTGGGGGTGCCCACGGCGCTCTGCGCCGTCGTCGGCGACGACCCCTTCGGCCGCCTGCTGCTCGATCGCCTCGCGCGCGACGGTGTGGACACCGGCGCGGTCCGGGTGGACCCCGAGCACACCACGGCCACGGCCTTCGTCGCGTACACGAGCGGCGGAGAGCGGACCTTCGTCTTCCACGTCCGGCACGCGGCGGCCGCGCAGCTCCGTCCCTCGGACCTGGGCGACCTCCCCGAGCGGGCCGAGTGGCTCCACGTGTCGGGCTCGACGCTCGCGCTCGGCGAGGGCATGGCCGAGACGGCGGTCGAAGCCGCGCGCAGGGTGAAGGCCTCCGGCGGCCGCCTCGGCGTCGACCCGAACGTCCGCCCCGAGGCCGTCTCGGCCGAGATGCTCGTGCGGGTCCGGGACCTCGTGGAAGCCGCCGACGCCGTCTTCCCGAGCGAGGGCGAGCTCGAAGCGCTCGGGCTGGACGAGGACGCGCTCGTCGCCCGAGACGCCGTCGTCTGCACGACGCGTGGTGCCGCCGGCGCGAGCGTGCGCGCCCCGGGAGTGTCGGCGGAAGTTCCGGCGCCGCCCGCACGCGAGGTCGACCCGACGGGCGCCGGCGACACGCTAGCCGCCGGGTTCACGGCAGCCACCCTCCTCGGCGCCGATCCCGAGGCCGCCGCGCTCGTCGGTTGTCGCCTCGCCGCCCGCTCCGTCGAGGTCCTCGGGCCGATGGAGGCGCCGGTCGAGCGCCTCTAGTCCCCGCGCGTGCGGCTCCCTCCCGGTAGTAGGGTTGCAGAGACACGTGAGGAGGATGTGCATGTCGGATGAGGACGTCATCGCGCGTATCAACGAGCTGGCTCACGAGGAGCATCAGCTGTTCGACAAGGAGGCGCGAGGTGAGGCGTCCCACAAGGAGCGTGCGCGGTTGAAGGAGATCGAGGTCCACCTCGACCGCCTCTACGACATCCTCCACCAGCGCCGGGCGCGTCGCGCGGCCGGCCTCGACCCCGAAGAGGTGAAGCTCGTCGACCCCGAGGTCGTGGAAGGCCCCGTCGTCTGACTCAGGCCGTCCACCGATGTCGGGAGCGTGAACCGGGAGGGGAGGCAACGACCATGACCACGATCCGGGGTCCGCGCACGGCCACGCTGGGGGCGCAGGTCATCCTGCCCGAGGTAGCCGTTCCGTCCGACCGACGGCTCGGCACGGCTCTGATCTGGGCGGCCGCCGCGGAGCTCCTCGTGAGCATCGGGATGGCCGGCTTCATCCTGGCGGGGTCGCCGAAGTCCCATCTGGCGGCGCAGCTCGCGGAGCAGGGCTCCCTCGGCGTGCTCTACCGCCTGGGTTTCGTGTGCGCGTCGCTCCTCGCGCCGGCCTTCCTAACGATGCTCGTGCTGCTGGTCGCCGCGCGAGGGCGTGAGGCGATGCGGCTCCGGGACTGGCTCGGCGTCCTGTTCCTGCCGATGTACGCGACCTGCTCGATCGTCGCGTACGCGTCGCAGTACGTCGTGCTGCCGGGCCTGATCCAGCGCGACCCGTCGGGCGCCGGCGCGTGGTACTTCCAAGACGACCGGTCGATCCCGTTCGCGATCGATCTGCTCGGGTACACGTTCCTCGCGATCGCGCTCGGGCTGTTCGCGATCGGCTTCCACGAGCGCGAGGGGGTCTGGCGCTGGATCGGCAAGACGATGCTGCTCGTCGCGGCGACGAGCTTCGCGGCGTTCGTGGTGCTCGCGGCCGGCGCCCCGTCCGCGGCCGGGCTCGTGAGCGTCGCGAGCGCTGTGCTCACGCTGCCGCTCGCGGGCCTCGCGATCGCGCTCGGGCTCCAGCTTCGACGTCCACCACAGCCCAAGCCGGTCATCCGCTTGTACTGACCAGAAGCACGATCGCCACCACGCAGGCGAGCGTGGCGGACGTCGGGGACCTCGACCTCGCGGTCGGTCTCGCCGCGATTGAGAAGCGTCAACCGGTGCCCGCCCCGGCTACAAGTTGAGCTCTCCCGCGTCAAGGAAGGGCGGAACGTTCGCCAACCAGCGAAGACACGAGAACCCACAGGTCACAGCCTATTAGAAGTACCGGCGAGTACCGCTGGATTCCGGCTGTTGCGTGTGAACCCGTTACACCGCGTTACACGGGAGGGGACGGAGACGGGACGAATGGACTGGCTGCGCAGGTCGGGGCGTTCGCCGTGTTCTACTAGCAACCGGCGACTAGACGGAAGGAGGTCCCATGCAGGTCTGGATCAACGTGGGCGACTCGAGGGCCGAGCTTGGGTATACGGGAATCACCCTCCACATCGCCGACAATAGTGGGAAGAAGGTAGGTAGGCTGCGGGTCGGTCGTGCCAATATCGAGTGGCTTCCGGGCAAGACAAGCGTCAACAGTCGGCAGATGCGTCTCGAAACCTTCATCAGTGGCCACCTGGACGCACTCCCTAAGAAGCGCTCCAAGAAAGGCAAGTGAACGCCGCAGGTCCGCCAGTCGGACTCACGAAGAACGCCGGGGGACCGGACCGCCGGCGTCTCAATGCAGTAGCTTCGCTAGCCCATCAACTGAGGACGCGGCGGACCCCGCCGGGAACGATCACCGACGGGGTCCGGGTCGGCGGCCGGGAGCGAGCTACCGGCGCCTGATACGCCGGAGCCGCCCCTTACTTCCACTGAAGCCAGAGGATGAGTGTCCCGGCGACCGTCGCCAACCCGACGCCGATCCGCCAGAGCACCTTCGTCCTCCTCCACCACGGTCGATTGCCCGTGGGCGCAGTCCCAACGGTCGCAGGTCCGGCTCCAGAGCTCTGCGCGGCGTTGATGTGGATGTCACGAGCTTTCCCGTAGACGGCGACCTCAACGGCGTTCGCCACGGCCTCCGCGGAGGGCGAGTTCGGGTCCGACGCTGCCGCTCGTACCTCCGCGACGAGTCCGACCAGTCGCGTGCGGATCTGATCGACGACTCCGAAGAGGGCGGTGGGCGAGACGTTCCAGTAGACCCGCTCGACGGCGCGGAAAGGGTCCTAGAGTTCGTCCGTCATCATCTTCGCGAGGCCCGCCCCTTTGGGCAGACCGATGCGAACCGCCTCGCCCTTGGCTCGCGCCAATCGGATCAGCTCCTCAAGCTCGCCGACGCCCTGCCGGAACGTGACCTCCTCTGAGATGGGCGACCGGGCGAAGTCGGGTAGGTCGAAGACGCTGATCTGCTCGCCGGTGATATGGAGGTTGCCCGACAAACCGTCGATGACGACGGGGGCCGCGACGGTGCGGTAGTCGGGCACCTCCGACGCCCCCTCGTGGCCCTCCAGCTCGCGGGTAGCCCAGTCCCGGAGTTCGGCGCTCCCGGCGTGCCCGCCGAGCGCGATGCACTTTCGGAGCGCGTCGGCGAGGCTCGCGCTCCCATCGAGGGCATCCTGCTCGATCTGCTCGACGAGGCTCGGACTCTTCGGCACGTTGACCTAGTGCCTCTTGTCCTTGGGCGGGTTCGGGTCGCGCGCGGGCGGCAGCGTGTCCTTGTCGCGGATCGTGCCGTTGGGGCGGTGGGTGACGACCTCGCCGCCGGACGTCCCACGGAGCTCACGCTTCGCCACCTGCTCCGCGTTGGCCTGCGTCCGGTGGTGGGACACCGGCTCCTTGGCCCCGGGCTTCGTCACATCCCATCCCTTGCCGCTCTTGCTCGGGACCACATCCCTACGCTCTGGCTTCGGCATCTTCTCCTCCTTCGCGTTGTCACACACTGCCCTGACGCGCGCGCGCGTCGGCGCCGCCCCTATCGACGTGGGGCAGGGACCTATAGGCCCCTGCCCCACCGATGGCCACCTAGTCGACCTCGGGCTTCGGCAGCCTCGCCCGAATCTTCGCGGTGAGGACGCGGCGCCCGGCGTTGCTCGAGAACGATCCCGCGGCGCCGGCAGCACCGGAACGCCAGAAGTCGGCCCCGGTCACCACGTTGCCGTCGCGGGTGTCACCCTGGAGCTCGAGCAGCGTGTCCTCCAGCGTGTCCGCGAAGCTGGTCGGCTCGATCACCGACTTACCGACCGAGCGGACGTACTCCAGCAGGCTGATGAGCAGCGTGTGCATGACCATCGTGCCGGTGCTCTTCTGGATCACGAAGTCGAGCGGCTCATCGAACACCTCGGGGAGCACCTTCCTGATGCCCTGCCAGTAGGCGTCCAAGATCTTCACCTGGTTCTCGGTGGTCACCTGCCCGAAGTAGGGAGTCGCGAGCAACTGCTTCAGGGTGTTCGCGAGCCCCGCGTTGCCGATCGTAGTGTCGGCCTTCGGCTCCCCGGGGAACCGGATACGACCGCGCCACACGGTTGAGCGGTGGGTGAGCTCCTCGACGATGGTCTGCGCGCGGACCTTCCAGTCCTCGCTGGATTCCACGAGCCCGTCCATGATGTTCGGGTCCGCTTCGGCCTGTTGCTTCAGCAGGTCCAGGGCGAGATCGGTGCGCACGGACTTGGCCGTCGAGTTCACGACGTAGAACTCACGCATCTCCTCGCGCTCGTCGGCCCCGAGCATGCAGACGAAGGCGATCTCGTACCCGTTCCAGCGGTCAGGATCCTCCTCAACGATCCGGGTCAGCGCCTCGATCCGGTGCTGCCCGTCGACGACGAAGAACGACTGGTCGTCTGATAGGTGGAGGTACTTGCGCCCGTCGCGGCGGACCAGGTTCGTGCCCGCGTCGTAGTCGCGGACGTTCAGCAGGACCGCCGTCGGCAGGTCCACGCGCCCGGACTTGAGTTCGGAAACCAGGCGGTTGACCCGCGTCACGGAGACCTCTCGCTGGTACCCGGTCTTGCGCTTGTGATCACGGCGGGGAACCACGCGCTGCGAGACGAGGCGACCCGCCTCGACGACGCCGATAACGACCGGCGTCCCTGTACGGAGCGCGGGTGCATCGAGCACCTGCAGGTCTCCGCCGTTCCCGTTCGTGGTCATGTCGACCACCTCCCAGCACCTCCCCTGATCCTTACTCGCGGCCTTCGGGCTCAGGGGGTCAGGCCCCTTCGGTCGCGGTGCCGCCGCATTCGCGGCGACCTACCCGAAGTCAAGCACAAGTGGCGGGCCCGTGTCAAGGGTCCAGCATCTGGGTCCAATAAGTGGGTCCAACGAAGCCCAGCCACCACGATCCGGGCCGCACCACGCCTACCCGGGCCCGCGGCTGTTCCCGTCGCGCGTGTGGGAAGCCCGGGATCGGGTCGTGCGCGTCTTCGCCGTCCCGGAACTGCGGGGCCTGCTCCGCTCCGCACCGTGGCGCATCATCGGCGTGAGCACGCCGGCATGTAACACTGACCGGGGATGCGTTCCAGCAAAGACAGCAAATCCGGGCGGCCTGGACAGGGAGAGCGCGTTTCAGCAGCCGGGATGCGCCCTATGGACGCCCGCGACGGGCTTCGACTTCGATCCGGCGGATCAGTCCCATAAGCGCCTCCGCGAACTCAGCGACGCTCTCGAACGGATAGCCGGAGCCCTCGGCGCCCTGAAGGTGCAGGTGTCCGTCCGGGTACACGTAGAGCCGGAGCCCCTGGATGTTGACGAGGTCAGCCACCGCTCCGTTCCTCGTTCGCCGGATGGGAGCTGTAGCCAGACCGCGTTCCGTCCGTCCTCGTCGCATGTGCCCTCCCGTAGGTCGCTTCACCGCGCCAACCGCTCGTTCAGCAACGTACTCATCCGTTCGTTAGCCCCCTCGCGCTCGATCCACGAACCCACTTCGAAGTCGCCGAGGCGCAGCGTGGGACCGAAGCCGTGTTCCGGCGGAAGGATGTCGCAGAGTGCGTCACGGAACGCTCGCTGTATGTGCCGGCCGTTCCCGCCAGGGAACAGGGGCGGCTTCGGCCTCGCGAATCCGCCTCCCTCCAACCTCGACTTCGCATCACCGCGCTTGATTCGCGCGTCCTTGTCGAAGGCGAGCGGCAGATCGTCCGGGTAGCAGCGGAGCGTCGTGGATCGGAACGTGTTAAAGTAGTGGACCTCATCCAGCGGGCGATGCGCCGGAGCTCATCTTGCACGTGCCAACGAGTGCGCTCGTACAGCGGCTGATCCATCCGTCCATTATCGGCCGACGGGACTAATGCCCGCCAAGGTGGACGGCGAGGTGGGCCCTCCCGTGCGACTACCGATCTTCGATCCGCTCGACATTCGCCGCTGTTCGACGGCGATGTCAAGACGCCGAGGCGGTGCACACGTGTCGCCGCCTTGTAGCCCGGGCAACGTGCTCTTCGAAGTTCATCGCTAGTGACATCTAGTCAGCACGCCGCTCATCAGTCCTCTTGCCGATTACCTCCAGCTCCGCGGAGAAGCGTTCCTGCAGGAGCTCGTGAAGGGTGACAGCTTCATCGAGATCTTCAATCCCGTAACCTTCGCCACCGTGCGTGAAGGCGGCCTCGTCGCCCCTGAGTGCGGTGCGGGCCGAACCCAGGACGGTTTCGAAGTTACGAAGACGACCCTCGAGTTCGATGGCAGAGCTTCTTGGTGATATGCCCCACAGCTGGCAGGCGTCGTAAAACGTGATCTCACCCTCCCTACCGTTGCGGTACTTGCCGATCGCCCTTGAGTTCAGAACCCGCTGGAGCTCCGATCGCGTCTTGCGGTCGAGTGTGGACTTCTCTGGCTGCTCTGTCGCCCCTCGCTTCTGAAGCAGTTGAGCGTGCTCCCTACCGGCCTCCGTCAGCCGGTAGAGCTTGTTCCCCACCTTGACCAAGAGCCCGCGCTTACGTACGGGCTTCGACCCCATGATCTCGGCGAATACGCGGTTCGAGTCCGGGTACAGCGGGTGGCCCGCATCGTCGACGTATCCGCGAAGTCCGAATGTGTCAGGGAACAGCCTCCACGCCCCAACCACGAGATCTTCAGCGGTAAACGTATCGCGCCCGTCTCCTTCCAGATGTATTGCTGCAAGGAGGAGCTTCTCTACGACGCTAAGACTCGACCGGTCTTCGTCTCTCACTCGCCCGGCAGCTCCCCGTTCTCGATGAAGTCGCGAAGTGACGCGGCCGCGGCTCCCTGGATCTCGGCGGCCTTGAAGCCCCACTGCAAGATCCAGTCGTTGATGGAGACAGCTTCCTGCTCCTCGGGACCATGCGTTAGCGCAATCTGAACAAGCACGTCCGTATATCGCTCGAGGTGGTACATTCGCCATTCCCGAGAACCGTAACCATACTCGTTGCTGTCGAGGAACATCTTAGCGAGCGGCGCGGAGCTGTTGATCCACCAGATATTCCGGTCGTAATCCTCCGGCCGCTGGGCAACGGGGGGATCGTCAGCTGTGAAGTTGACATCCTCGTCGGTCTCGGGGTCCTGGTTCACCCCGGAGATCAGGATTCGCGGGTAGCCTCGCCCCCGCCCAGTTTCTCCGGGGCCACGCCCGTCCCCAGCCACGACCCGAACCACCGCGGGGTCCCGCGACAAGCAGTGATCGTCACCCGCGTAGACCTGCGTCTCACCTTCGGCGAACCCGAAAACCTGGCCAGAGGTGCTCACTCGGGCGACATCCGGGTGATTCTCGTCCCAGACGAGCGAGACGTTGTTCGCTTCCTCCCCTCCCGCAAGTCGGCATACTGCCACCAATCTATGGCGGGTACCGACTGGGAGCTCGAGTTCCTGGGGGTCGATGCGGACCTCTTCGACGCGAACAACCTCGAGCTCTACCTCGTTCGACCTGAGCCGACCGTCCAACGTCTCCGCATGGATGCGCACGTTGCCGGGACTAAACGTGTTCACGACTTGGAGATCCTCATCCACCATAGCGAGGTTGTTGTCATCACTTACGAAGTGGAAGGGGACGGCACGAATGCGCCTTGCATCCGGGTCGAAGAACTTGAGCGTTGGCCGAAGCGGCACCCCGATGCCCGCCCGGGAGTGGCCCAGCGCAAGTTCGAGCCGGGCAGGTACCCCCACGGGAAGGGGAGGTGGCGGAGGAGGCGCAGTGATCGTTCCGGGTCCCCACATGCCGCGCATCATCTGGTTGAGGAAACGGTTCTTCCACCGGTCGAGCGCGTCGTTTATGCGCTCCAGGGCGGTCCTTTCCTCCTGGTTGTAATGGCGGCGGTCCCGCTCCTCGAACACTCGGGCATATGCCAGGACCTGCTCCGAGAGGAACTGGTTGACGACGCGAGTGAGAGGTGCGTCGGCGAGTCGTGCGCGGTCGTTCTGCTTGTAGGGCTCGAGTGTGGCGAGCGTGCACTCCCCGTAGATGCGATCACGGTACGCAGACTGCACGTCGAGTTCCGGTACCGGGATGTAGCCGATGTAGCCGGACTCCGCCTTATACACGACTGTGTGTCTTCCGCGCCGACTCCAGCGCATGCTCACGTTGGACGACCGAAGACTCAGCGAGCCGGGAGGAAGCGCGCCACGGTTGGTCGTGGAGACCTCCTCGCCCGAACTCGCGTCCACCAGCGTATCCGGGATGGGGATCACGCGCGGCTCGTCCACGCCCGCCATCGGTGGAATCGCTGGGAGCTCGAGCCGTCCGTCGGCGTTGAAGGGCGCGCCGTTTACGAGCACGTACACGCGGCACAGCTCCAGTGTCACGATCATCTGCGGGTGATCCTGCAGCTGTTCCGTCAGTCGGCGAACGGGGAGGCGTCCCGTGTCGAACCCGCGAGGACGCTGCCCAGTGACCAGAGTGAAGCCGCGGCTGAGGTCAAGCGCTCTACGGGCCGCGTCCGGGAGGGCGTCGAGAGTGCACCCGAGAGCTCGGAGCAGCTCATCCAGTTGACGATCGACATCAAGAACCTCGAAGTCGCGACCCCGCTCGCGGTTCGGCACGTATCCGAACCGCACAGAGCCAGCGTTGACACCGTAGCGATTTGCGCGACCGTCCCGAACCGTGAATAGCTGGGCATGGTCCTCGAACATCTGGGTCATGTAGCACTTTCCGCCGTTGCCATGCCCGCCCTGAACCTCAGCGGCCGCGCCACCGTTTCGGATTGCCGCCTCCGGATCAGCCCAGATGCGGAAGCGCCCCTCGATATCGGCGCTCGTCATCCCGACGAAGTCCAGGCATGAGATGCTTGTTTGTTGACCTCGGCCGTGCGAAAGGATGAGCACAACAACACGCTGGTCTGGCCCGGCGTTGATGCCCGCGTAGGCGTCTGAGGAGTTCTTGAACCACTCTGGCAGCCCGTTCTCGTGTGATTGGAACGCGCGACAGAGCAGGCGGATCGCCCCCTCCTCGTGGACCCGGATGTCTTCATCGGGCGTGTACTCAAGCACTGCTTGGTCAACCATCACTTCACCTCGGGGGTTCTCCCGGGTCTTCTTGCCTTTGACTTGCGTCGGGTGCGCTTGGCCCTCGTGCGTCGTACCTGGCCGACGTCCTCGACGAGACCGTACATACCGCGCGCCGGGGAGGCGATTCCTGGGGCCTTCCGCAGGTGAACGATCAGGTTCACGGGCTTTCCTGCTCCGGGCACGTGATAGCCCCGTTTCACGAAGCGCGTGTGGATTTCGTTGATGTGCAGCGGCCCGCCCACCTCCCGAAGAATCTCCTCCGCGCGGTCTCGGACGTATTCACCGATGCTTCCGGTCGGCTGCACTGAGAGTCCCCACGGCCGGGGCGCCTCATGGAGCGACTCTTCCCCTGGTTCTACGAAGGAGGAAAGCAAGTCCTTGAGCAAAGCCTGGCGCGCTTCGAGACGGCGCTGCTCCTCGAGGAGGGGGCTGAGACGACCCTGTAGCAGGTCGAGATCGTGCCGGACCGCCTGCAGCCATAGCTCCACTTCCGCGCGTGATGGTTCCCGTGGGTTCACGGTAGGAGGCTACACTAGATAGGGCTCTAGCGTCAACCTACATATGAGCTAGTAGGTCCCTAGATACGACAGCTTCGACCTGTGTCTCTCGAACCGACCAACCGAACCATCGAGGTAGACGCGGTTGAGTTCGAACGCCACCCAGGAGCGACCGAGCTCCTCGGCAACCGCGCCCGTCACGTTGCTCCCCGCAAACGGGTCGAGGACGAGGTCGCCCGGCTCGGTCAAGAACTTCACGAAGAACTCGGGCACCTCCCGCGGGAAGCGCGCCGGGTGGACTTCGAGCTCCTTCTCGCGGCAGTAGTCCTGGTACGGGTCCTTGGAGGTCGTGTTGCTCGTCTCGATGAGGTTCGGCGGGATCGCGCCGCCGTTGTCGGTCCCGAACTTCGAGCCGATCACGTGGCCGGACGGGCGCAGCCCGTCGTTGTAGCCCACACGAAAGAGCTTCTGCATCCTTGCGCTGTAGGGCTTGAGCACCCGGCGGTTATCGGCCTTTGGCCTCTCATTCTTTGACAGCCACCAAATCGGCGTCACCGAATCCTTGACGCGGCTGCGCTCGATATTCACCCATTGGGCAGGAGTCGGGAGCTTCGCAGTGTTCACCCAGTAGAAGTCCTCGGCCAGGTGGAAACCGGCGCGCCGGACGAGCGCGACGAGCAGCTCGAACTGGTAGATGGATCGCGTCGGGCTGCCCTTCAACCAGGCTCCGCCGATCTCGATGACGAGGCTTCCGTCCTCCTTCAGGACTCGCTTGAACTCCTCGGCGAACGCGAGGAACCATTCGACGTACTCGTGCTCCGGCGGATTGCCGTACGCCTTCTTCCGCCGGAGCGCGAAGGGCGGAGAAGTCACGATGGCCTGCACGGTCCCATCGGGGATTGCGGGAAGAAGGTCGAGGGCATTCCCGCAGTAGGCGGTGCCGAGAGGGGTGCGGTACCACTCCGCGTCTCGAAGAACCCGCTTCCGGAACCGGATCGCCATCAGCCCTTCACCCCGTCGAACTACACCGATGTGATTCTATCGGTTGTGGACGACGCATCTGCCGTGGTCGCGTGTTTCCCCAGCTCAGCCGGATTTCCGCGAAGGGCTAAAGAGCCCTCGAGGGGTCCGTTCGCCGGATGCAGTCCGGACTGCCAGCGGTTCAGCCCGTCCGGAAGGCAACATCCTCCTTCCTCATCCGTCCGGAACGTCACGCATCTGTCCGCAACGTTTCGTCACCAATCAGTCCGGTCAGCACATCCTCATCCGCCCGGCCCCATTTACCCCCCGTTTACCAGGTCCGGGACCGGCGCTCCGACCTGCCTTTTCAGAGCGAGCGGTTCCCCTCGCATGAAGTGCTCCGACGACTGCCCCACGCCGGGAGAAGCAACTACACGAGCCGGCGGTCGGTGGCCCAGCGGCTCAGCTCGTAGCGATTGGAGAGCTGGAGCTTCCTCAGGACCGCCGAGACGTGGGCTTCGACGGTCTTGACCGAGATGTGGAGTCCGCGGGCGGGTTGCTGATCCTCCTCTACGCCGTCAAGCGCATCACGCGCACTCGTCCGACGGTGGAGAAGACCGACGAAGCGAGCTACGACTCCTGGTCGTCGGCGAAGTCCCAGGTGCGGAGCGCACCGGGCTCGAGGCGGATGACGACCGAGTCCTCGCTGTCGGGCCCCTCCGAGTACCGTGCGGCGATCCGTCGCGCGACCTCGCGCCCCCCCTCGCGGATCAGGCGCGCGGTCCCGCGCACCTCCACGCCCGCGTAGGGGAGGGTCTGCTCGGCGACGACGAGCGTCGCACGAGGATCGCGCGTGAGGTGCCGGACCTTGACGTCGTCCTCCCCGGTGCCGACGTTGAAGCCGCCGTCCCGCCACTCGTACCACACCGGCGAGAGCAGCACGCCGCCGTCGGGACGGAAGGTCGCGAGGGTGCCCACGTTCGGCCGCTCGAGGAAGCCCATCAGCTCGTCGATCGGCAGGTCGTGGCGCACGACCGCATCCTATCCGACCCCGTGGAGCCCGGTCCTTCCTCCGCAGGGACTTCCGACCCTGAGCGCTGCCGCGCAAGGGCGCCTAGGCTGGCGGCGGCGTCGCTGGTGCACCGGGAACGGGGCGCGACGCCGAAAGGGGTTGATCTAGAGATGCGGGTCCTGCAACTGGGTGTCGGCTCGGTCGGTGAGGTGACGGCGCGCACCGTCGCCACCGAGCCGGAGGTGACCAAGGTCGTCCTCGCCGACATCGACGAGAGGAGGCCCGCCGAGGTCGCCCCCAAGCTGCCCGCGGGCAAGGCCGAGACGCTTCGTCTCGACGTGCACGACAGGAAGGCGCTCTTCGAGGCGCTCGCGGACGCCGACCTCGTCGTGAACGCGCTCATCCCCGAGTACAACCTCGACGTCATGAACGCGTGCCTGGAGACACAGACGAACTACCTCGACATGGCCGCAGCGGGGCCGCGCGACGTGGTCGGCACGGCAGATGTGGACGAGGAGCTCGCGCTCGACGCCGAGTTCAAGGAGAAGGGCCTCACGGCGCTCGTCTTCTTCGGCATCGACCCGGGCGCGAGCGACGTCTTCGCCCGAGCCCTCTACGACCAACTCGACACGGTGGAGAGCCTGACCGTGCTCGACGGCGACAACGGCACCGTCGAGGGCTACGACTTCGCGCCCAGCTTCTCGCCCGCGACCATGGTCGAGGAGTGCCTCATCCTGCCGCCGCACGCGTTCGAGGACGGTAAGCTCGTCCGCCGCGAGCCCCTCACGAAGTGGATGGAGTTCGAGTTCCCGGCGCCGGTCGGCAGGCTCAGGGTCTGGAACGTCGACCACGAGGAATCACAGCTCATGCCGACGTACCTCTCAGGCAAGGGTCTGAGGAATGCCGACTTCTACATCGCGCTCGATCAGGGCTGGGTCGATCTGCTGCTCACCTGGCGCAAGCTCGGCTTCGACCACAACAAGGAGATCGAGTTCGAGGGCTGCCGCTTCCGACCGCTCGATCTGCTGGTCTCGCGCCTGCCGCGCCCGATCGATCTGATCGGCAAGATGCACGGCGCGGTCTGTGTCGGTGCGCTCGCGGTGGGCACCGTCGGCGGCGAACGCGTGCGACGCTACATGTACCAGATCACCTCCCACGACGAGGCCTTCGAGAGGTACGGCGTGCAGGGCACCGGCTTCCAGACCGGTGTGCCGGCCGCATGTGCGGCCATCATGCTCGCCAAGGGGCTGATCCGAGAGCACGGCGTGCTCGCGCCCGAGCGCATCGACCCACAGCCGTTCCTCGACCTCATGACCGAGCACGGCGCGCCCTGGGGTGTCGTCGACCTGCCGGTCGAGAGCTGAACGCGGTCGAGGGCTGAACGCGCCGCGCGCCTCGCCGAAGGCGCGCCGGGGCGGCCCCGACCCTACGCGGTCAGCTTCCTCCGGAACAGGATCGTCGCGAGCCCGAGCAACACCGCCGCGTAGAGGGCGAGGACGCCGAGCTCGGGCAGGATCTGTCCGACCCCTGCGGCTTTGCCGAGGACCTTCCCGAACGCGTCGATCGCCCACGCCTGGGGCGTGAGGTGTGCGATCTTCACCATGAGCGGCGGGAAGACCTCGAGCGGCACCATGCACCCGCCGAGCGCCGCGAGCACCAGTCCGAAGAACACGCCGAACGAGCCCGCCTGCTGAGCGTTGTCGAGCACCGAGCCCATGAGCATCGCCGCTCCGGTCCCGGTCAGCGCGAACAGCACGACGATGGACCCGGCCGCGACCGGGTCGCCCCAGTCCACCCGGAACAGCGCCAGGGTCACCCCCATGATGAGGAACCCCTGGAACAGCGCGATGCCGAACCGCCCGAGCGTCTCGCCGAGGATCACCGTGTGCGCGGGCGTCGGCGACGCGAGCATCCGCCGCGACACGCCGATCCGACGCGACTCGATCAGCATCCCGGAGGCCGCGAGCGAGACGACGAAGACGAACAGGATGAGCTCCTGCGCGGCTCCGTAGCCGAACTGGCTCGCCTGACTCCCACCGGCAACGGTCGTTCGGACCGTCACCTTCGGCACGCCGGGCGCGATGGCCTCCGCGCGGGCGAGGGACTCGTCGAAGGTCCCGACGCCCTCCGCTGAAGCGAAGCGCGCCGCCCGCAGCACGACCGCCTGGCGGTCCACGACCGCCGCCACGACGAGCTGTCCCTCCTGCCCGGCGCCGGCCGGCCGCTGGATGTACGGGAGCTGCACGGTATCGCCGGCGCGGATCTGCCGGTCGTATCCGGGCGGGATCACGAGGCCGGCCTCGACCTGGCCGCGCTCGACGGCGGTCGTGAGCGCGTCGCGACCGTCGAAGGTCCGCACCCGGATCCCATCGGCGTGCTGGAGGCGGTACAGGAGGTCGGCGCCGAGCGGCCCGCTCCCCTCCGACACGACGCCGAGGACCGGCGTGAACGACGCGCCGAACACCGCGCCGATCGTGAGGATGATCGCGAACGGGAACACGAGCATGAAGAACAGCGAGATGCGGTCGCGGAAGACGCGCCGCAGGTTGACCCCGGCGATCGACAAGGCCTTCCTCATCGCGGCACCAGCCGTCCCGCCCGCGCGACCGCGATCCCGCCCATGAGCGCGGCGAAGATCAGGCAGGCCGCGACCGACGAGAGGACCTCGGCCGCGCCCGCGCCGCCCGCGAGTTCCTGGAACCCCCGCATCATCCAGGCCTGCGGAGTGATGAGGCTGAGGTTCGCGAGGAACGACGGCCCCTGCGAGACGGGGAAGAACGTTCCCCCGAGCATCCCGCCCGCGACCGCCGCCACCGACGCGTAGGATCCCGCCTGTCCCGGCGTCTTCGCCATGCTCGACACGAGTGCCGTCAGCCCCATCGCCGCGAGCACCCCTGAGACGACGAGCAGCCCGACCCCGACCGGGCTCCCCCAGTCCGCGCCAAGGAGCAGGGCGCTCGCGAGGACGAGCGCGATCATGCTCACGAGACCGACCACGAAGCTCGCGATCGACTTGCCCGCGATGATCCAGGCCGGGCGCATCGGAGCGACGAGCAGCCGAGCCAGCGTGCCGCTCTCCCGCTCGGCGAGCAGGCTACGAACGCCGAACTCGACGGTGAAGAACACGAAGAACACGGCCATCCCGGCCGCGTAGAACGTGGTCGCGCTGAAGAGCCTGCTCTCCGCGGTGTTCGGGTTCAGAGCGGCGGTCGGTGGCGTCTCGCGCGCCCGCATCACCAGCTGCTGGGTGAGCACCGGGTCGGGCAGGCCGCCGTGCTGCCCGAGGACCGTTGCGACGGAGACCTGGATCGCGTCGATGTCGCTCGCGAACGACCGGGCGAGCGAGCGAGCGACGAGGCTTCCGATGCTCGAGTTGGGGTTCGTGATGACGCGCAGCTCGCCTCCCTGCCCGGCCTCGGCCTTGGCGGAGAATCCCGACGGGATCACGAACGCGGAGTCGACCTTGCCCTCGTCGGCCAGCTTCGAGGCCTGCGCGATCGTGGACGCCTGCTGCAGCTTCACGAAGTCGAGCTTCGACAGGATGTCCGTGAAGGCCTGCGCGACCTGGCCGTGGTCCAGGTCCACGACGGCGTAGGTGGCGGTGAACTTCGACTCCCCGCTCACGTTCGCGAGGGTCAGGCTGAAGATCGCGGCCAGCCCGAACGGGACGACGAACGCGATGACGAACGCCGAGCGGTCGCGCACACGCTGGCGGAGGTCCTTCGCGGCGATCGTGAACGCGGTTCGCATCGCGCCCCCTAGTCCCGCAGCGCCTTGCCGGTGAGGTGGAGGAACACCGCCTCCAGGTTCGGCTCCGCCACCTCGACGGTCGTCACGTGCGCGTGCTCGCCGACGTACGTGAGGATCGCGGGGAGGTGCTTGCGCGCGTCCTCGACCACCAGATCTAGGCCGTCCTCGCTCCGCGTCGCCTGCTCGACGGCGTCGAGGGCGCCGACCACCCGCGCGGCCGACCCCAGGTCGCCGGTCGCGGCCAGGTGGACCCGGTCGCGCTCTCCGACCATCGAGACCAGCTCGCGCCGGGTCCCCTCCGCGAGGAGCTTCCCCTCGTCGAGGATGCCGACCCGGTCGCACAGGCGCTCGGCTTCCTCCATGTAGTGGGTGGTGTACAGGACGGCCATCCCCTGCTCGCGGAAGCGCTCGACGCTCGCGAGGATCGCGTTGCGGCTCTGCGGGTCGACGCCGACGGTCGGCTCGTCGAGCACGAGCAGCCGCGGGCGGTTCAGCAGGCCGAGGCCGATGTTCAGTCGGCGCTTCATACCGCCCGAGTACTGGTCGGTCTTCTCGTCGGCGCGGTCGGCGAGGTCGACGATGCCGAGGATCTCGTCGACGCGTGCGTCGAGATCCTTGCCGGCGAGCCCGTACAGCCTGCCGAAGAACCGCGCGTTCTCCCGCGCCGTGAGGTCGGGGTAGATCGCGATCTCCTGCGGCACGTAGCCGATCGCGGCGCGAGCGTCGACGGTCTGCGTGTCGACCGGCCGCCCTGCGACGACCACCTCTCCGGCATCCCGCGTGAGCAGCCCGCAGACCATCGAGATGGTAGTGGTCTTGCCGGCGCCGTTGGGTCCGAGCAGGCCGTAGGTCTCGCGCTCTGCGATCGTGAACCCCACGCCGTCCACGGCGACGCGCTCGCCGAACGCCTTGCGCAGACCGTGGCACTCGAGGACCGGCCCGTCCATCGCTTCCTCCCCCGGCGGCTCCGCCGCCGCATCCAAGCACCGCATCCAACCAGGAATCTACGGCCCACCCGGGGGGCGACCGACCCCTCGAACGAGGGCGGTCCGGCGGGAGGGAACCCAGCCTCGGATCACGCCTGGAGCGCCGTCAGCACCCCCACGCCGAGCAGGACCGCGACGATGCCGACGAGCTGCACCCGCACCAGCCGCTCGCGGAACAGGAAGTAGGCGACCACCGCGGCGACCACGGCGAACTGCGAGGAGAGGACCGCGGCGACCGCGATGCCGTGCCGGGCGCCGAGCGCGTAGGACGCGAGGCCCAGGATCTCGCAGAGTCCGGCCGCGACCACGAGCGGGGCGGCTCGGCGTGAGAGACGCATCCGGCCGGCGATGGTGAGGGGCACCGCGAGCGCGAGCACGCCGAGCACGCGAGGCGGCAGCAACACCCACGCGACCGGCAGCCTGTCCGACAGCCACCCAGTGATGTACAGACCGACACCGAACAGTCCCGCCGCCCCGGTCGAGAGCGCCACCGCGATGCCGTTGTGCCGCCTGATGAGCGCGTCGTCGTCCCGCCCGAAGCTCGCGAGCACGACACCGGCCGCGATCAGGACGAGCATCGTGGCCGCACCGGCGCCGATGCGCTCGCCTGCAAGGACCGCGATCAGCGCCGCAACGGCTCCTTCCGCCGAGGTGATCGGCGAGACGATGCCGACCTTGCCGATCCGGAGGGCGTTGTAGACCATGAGCAGACCGACCACGTTCGCGGCTCCCATCACCGTCAGCCACCCGAGCGTCCCGGCGTCGAGCCCATCTGGCACCCCGGTCGCGAGTGCGAACGGCACCGTGACGGTCGAGCCGACCAACATCACCCACGCGAGCACCGTAGCCGGCGCGATCATGCGGCTCGACCGGCTCGTGCAGAGCGTCGCGGTCGCCCACATCACGGCCGCGCCGAGCCCTCCGAGGATCGCGATCACGCCGCACAGTGTCCCAGGGACCGGCGTTGCTGCCGCTTTGGAGACTTGAGAGGATGCCGCTCATGAGCGCCCAGCGGATCGATGTCGAGGGGGTCCGCGAGCTTAAAACGCGCGAGGACGCGCGCTTCGTCGCCGAGCACCCCAAGTCGATCGCGCTCATCGAGCGCGGCCGGCGCTCTATGCCGCACGGAGTGCCGATGCAGTGGTTCTTCTCGAGCTACTCGCATCCGGCGATGTTCGTCGTCGAGGGGAAGGGTGCCCGCTTCACCGACGTCGACGGGCGTGAGTACGTCGACTTCAACATCGCGGACATGAGCATGTTCTGCGGCTACGCGCCGGAGCCGATCGTGCGAGCGGTGTCCCAGCGCGTGGCGTGCGGCAGCCAGTTCCTCCTGCCGAGCGAGGACGCGATCTGGGTCGCCGAGGAGCTCGCCCGCCGCTGGCACCTCCCGAAGTGGCAGTTCACGCTCTCGGCCTCACAGGCGAACGTCGAGGTCATCCGCGTCGCGCGCGTCGCCACCGGACGGAACAAGACCCTTCTCTTCGACGGCAAGTACCACGGGCACTTCGACCAGACCCTCGTCGAGTTGCAGAACGGCGAGCTCGTGCCCGAGGAGCTCGGGCTGCCGGCCGATATCACCGAGCAGACCCGGGTGATCCCGTGGAACGACGCCGACGCGCTCGCGCGGGCGCTGGAGCCGCGCGACGTCGCGGTCGCTCTCGCCGAGCCGGCGATGACGAACAATCACGGCCTGATCCTCCCCGAGCCCGGGTACCACGAGCGCCTGCGTGAGATCACCCGCGCGACCGGCACGCTGCTCGCGCTCGACGAGACCCACACGCTCGTCTGCGGGCCCGGCGGCCTGGTGCAGCGATGGAACCTCGAGCCGGATATGGTCTCGCTCGGCAAGTCGGTCGCCGGCGGCATCCCGATCGGAGCGTACGGGATGACGGAGGAAGTCGCCGACGTCTTCACGCACGCCGACCACCCCGACGATCGCGAGGAGGAGCCCACCGTCGCAACCGGCGGCACGCTGTTCGCGAACGCGCTCACGATGGCCGCCTCGCGCGCCGCGCTCGGCGATGTACTCACCGAGGGTGCCTACGACCACACGGCGGCGCTCGGGACCAGGCTCGCCGACGGACTCGAGGCGGCGGTGCGCCGGACCGCCCTGCCGTGGTCGGTCCAGCGGCTGTTCCCGCGCTCGGGCACCGTGTTCGCGCCGAGCCTGCCGCGCAACGCCGACGAGGCGCGCGCGACCGAGGACCGGCTGCTCACGAACCTGCTCCGCGTATACCTCGCGAACCGCGGCGTCTGGGAGGCCATCCCGGGCGCCGGGCCGACCGTGCCGGTGCCGGCGGTCGAGGAGGACGTCGACCGCTACGTGAGCGCGTACGGCGAGCTGCTCGACGAACTCACGGCCTGAGCTCCGCCACAGCCGCGTTCCGCGTGCGCGCGTAGTGGCGGGCGACCCGCTCGCGCGTGCCGCACGCCGCGGAGCACCACGTCCGGTCGGGGCGCGACGCGAGGAAGAAGCGCCCGCATCCGCGCGCGCCGCAGACGCGGACCCGCTCGCGATCCGGCCCCCCGAGCACTTCGATCGCCGAACGGGCCACCGCGGCGAGCGCTCGGGCCGCGTCGCTCCCGGACACCTGCTCGTCGACGGCGACCGGCGCCAGAGGGCCGGACACCTCGAGCCGGACCACCCGGGGGATCCGCCCGCTCGCCTCGTTCAAACGGGCCACGGCGCCCGGCGGGAGCGGCTCGCGCCGCACAACCGCATCGAGCAGATCGCGGATCGCTCCCCGAAGGTCCCGGAACTCCCCCACGCGCAGGGCGACCTCCGGGCCCACGGGCCCCGTCTCATCCCGATGCCGCCCGAGCCACGCACCCAGGTCGCCGGCCGTGCGCAGCAGATCGGCCTCCGAGCCGTCCGAACCGGCGCCGAGGGTGTTGGCGAGAGCCAGGCCGATAGGCTCCGTGGACATAACGCCTTGAGTCTCGCATCCACGTTATGCTCTTGCAAGAGGCCCAACGGGTTCTGCGGGTTCGTCCCGTTAGGCCCATCTCCCTATCTCCCGCGAGGTAACGTTCGCGTGTGCACGAGCTTGCCGTGGCGCGCGCGAAGCGTTGGTGGCACACCAAACGGAAGGTGGCGAGCATCGAGCGCGCAGCTGCCTTCATCGACGACGTCGGCTTCGCGCTCCTGTTCCCCAACAAGGGCGTGGTCCTGCCCACGCTCTACGAGGTGGCGAGCGACCAGCCGCTCTCCGGGCTCGATGGAGACTGGGGGCCCGACGCCGACCGCGTCTGGGGTTGGAAGGACGAGCTGCCACGTCGCGGCCTCGTCTGGTACGGCAGGTTCCTGCGGGGACGCCCGTCCTTCCTCGCGCCCTCGTTGCTCATCGACCTGTACCCGCGGACCGGACGCCCCGACGACTTCGAGGACGCGGAGCTCTCCCCCGCCGCCCACCGGGTCGCAAGGATCTTGCTCCGCAGCGGACCGCAGTCGACCGCGGCGCTCCGCGAGGCGCTGGACGTCGAGGGTCGCCGAGCGGGTGAGGCGTTCAACAAGACGATGGGGGAACTGGGCCGCGCGCTCGTCGTCACGCACTTCGGCCTCGAGGAGGAGGGCGCCGGCTGGCCGACCCCGATCCTCGAGCTCACCGCGCGGGCCTTCGAGATCCCGCGGCGCCGGAACGTCGCCGCGGCCCGGCTGCGAGCTGCGAGGCGGTTCATCGACACGATGCTGGTGGCCCGGGCGCACGAGCTCGGCAACGCGTTCGGCTGGGGCGCGGACGGCGCCCGGGCCGCGCTCGAGGAGCTCGTCGCTCGCGGCGAGGCGACCCGGCTCGACCCCGGCTACCGTTCGCTCTCGTTCTGACGCTGCCCCCGCGGGCGCACCTCAGGCCGTGGGCACCTCGTCCAGCCAGGCCCGGACGTCGCGCTCGAGCGAGACCTTCAGCGCCTCGTCGGCGAACGACGCTCCTACCCCCGCGAGGGCGACGTCGGCCAGTCGCTCCTCGGACACCCCGAAGACGTCACGGGCAAGCTCGTACTGGCTCGTGACCCCTGCGTGGAACATCGACGGGTCGTCGGAGTTCAGCGTGACGCTCAACCCGGCGTCGAGCAACCGCGGCAGCGGGTGCTCCTCGATCGACCTCACGACCCGGGTCATCACGTTGGATATCGGGCACACCTCGAGCGCGATCCGCCGCTCGCGCAACTCGGCCACGAGGCCGTCGTCCTCCAGGCACCGAATGCCGTGGCCGAGCCGCTCCGCCCGCAGCGCGTCGAGCGCGCCGCGGATCGACGCCGGCCCGCCGGTCTCCCCCGCATGCGGCAGCGAGTGGAGCCCCGCGCCGACCGCCACGCGGAATAGCTCTGCGTACCGCTCCGGCGGGTGCTCCTCGTCGCCGCCGAGGCCGAGGCCGATCACGCCTTCGTCGCGGTGGCGCACGGCCGACCCCATCGCCCTGCGCGACAGGTCCATGCCGAGTCCGCGGACGACGTCGACGTACGGCCGGCACACGATCCCGAAGTCCCGCTCGCCCTCGGCGAAGCCCTCGAGGACCGCGAGTAGCGGCCCGTCCCAGTCGCCGAGCCGTCCCCCGTGCTCCGGCAGCGAGAACGACACCTCCGCGTAGCGCACGCTCTCCGCGGCCTCGTCCTCGCAGAACTCGTACGCGATCCGGCGGAAGTCCGCCGGCCCCTGCAAGCACCGGAGCCCCGCGACCCACTGGTCGATGAAGTGCCGGAAGTCGCGGAACCCGTAGCGCCCGTCCCGCAGGCCCTCCGGAAGCTCGACGCCGTGCCGGCCTGCGAGCTCCCGGACCGTTGACGCGCGCATCGAGCCCTCGAGGTGGACGTGCAGGTCCACCTTCGGGAGTCGGCTCAGGTCGCGCACGCCCCCGAGGCTACACGCCGTGCCCGCGCCGTCCGTACGGCTCGACCGACGAGATGCGCGCCTTCCCCGATAGGTAGCCCGCTGGGCGCCACCACGACGTGTCGGCACTCTGCGGCGCGTTCTCCATCATGGCGTCGGTCATGAGCTGGACCACGTGGGCTCCCCACGGACCCCAGCAGTGCGGCGCGTCCTTCCCGTACTCGAAGACGGCGTTCGCGCTCGGGCTCCGCAGCGACTCCACGACCCCCTGGAACACCGACACGGCGTCGTTCAGGAAGAACGTGTCATCGTCGCCGACGTAGACACGCAGCTTCCCGGTGAGCTTCGGTCCGATCGACGGCCAGTTCGCCCGGACGTACTTGGTGAGATCCATCGAGCGCCACTCCTCGGCGACCGCCTGGTCGATCTCGCCGGTCTGCTTGTCCCAGATCGGCGCCGGGTAGCCGTCGGCCCCCTGCGGCCCGTACACGGCCTGCCAGATGTCCCACTGCCCGAGCTGCGAGCGGCCGTGCGTGCCGAGCGCGAACTCGAAGTGGTTCTCCTGCTCCATCGTCCACAGCGTGTCGCCGGGCACCGAGCGCGCCGACGGCCGGGGCACCTGCTCCCAGTCGTAGAGGTTGAAGTACGCGTTCGGGTCCTCGTAGATGTTCACGATCTGGTGGTACGTGAAGCTGAGAGAGTCGGGGCACAGGCCCCAGGTCCCACCGTAGAAGCTCGGGTAGAAGATCTGCTGCGCGAGCGCCTCCCACCCGCCGGTCGAGCCGCCGGTGAGCGTCCTCGCCCAGGCCTTCGGCACTATGCGGAACTGACCCTCGATGGCCGGGATCAGCTCTTCCACCATCGCGTCACCGTACGGCCCCAGGTTCGCGGAGTTCACCGCGTACGAGTCGTCGAAGAACGGCGTCTCGTGCCGGAACTCGACGACGACCGCGCGCGGGGCGCTGTTGCCGAGCCACCAGTCCGAGAAGTGGTTCCCGCCGCTCTCGACGAACCCGAACGGGTTGTCGCCCGGGAAGTGCCCCTGCAGGTACACGACCGGGTACTTCAGATCCGCGTTCTTCGCCGCCTCGTAGCCCTTGGGCAGGAGCACGTTCGCCCCGATGTAGATCGGCGTGCCCCAGTACTCGGTCAGCAGCTGCGACTCGATCTTCACGTGCTTCACGTGCCTGGAGTCGGGCGGGTTACCCTGCTGGCACGTCCCGCCCGCCGGCACCGGGTCAGACGGCTCGATGACGTTGTCGAGCGTGAGGTCGATCGTGCCCACGTTCGGCCCTAGATCCAGCTGCACCGGCGTCGAGTACAGGTTGCCGGGCGAGTCGAAGAAGTACCCGCCGTCGCCGCACGGCATGTGGAGCTGCACGACCGAGCCGTCGGAGCGGTTGAACGTGGTGTAGACGTTCAGGAACGCCTGCACCGTGTAGTCGCCGGGCGGCAGCTCGTCGATCGACTCGAAGGGGTACCCGTACACATCGGCGCCGGTGTCGATCGTCATCTGCTGGCCGGGCGCGACGCCACTGACATCCTTCCCCCAGAACGGCACACCGCCCGCCACGTACACCTGGTACCTCGGGTCGTAGTCGGCGTTCGTCGTCACGATGACGAACGCGCGTCCGTCGGCCGGATCCGCGCGCACCGCCGAGTCGAACGAGATCCGGAACGTGAGTGGCCCAGACACCGCCGCGTTCGCCCAGAGCGGTGCGAGCAAGGCGAACGCGAAGACCACAGCCAGAACGACTCTCCTACGCATGGTTCCCCCTTCGGATGTCTTCGGGGCCGACTCTAGTCCGTTCCGCGGAGTGCGGCAGGGGCCCGGCCGGCCCTGCGCGGCAAGGCGCCCGTGACCCGCCCAGGATCAGCGGACGAGTCTGGACATACGCCGGTCGGCAAGCACCTTACCGCCGGTCTGGCACGCCGGACAGTACGTGACCTCGTGCGATCCGTACGAGACCCGACGGAGGTCGCCGCCGCACCGCGGGCAGGGTGTGCCGTAGCGACCGTGGACGCTGAAGTGGTCGCCGATCTTCGTCGGCAAGCCGCCGGTGCGTCGCCGCTCGATCTCGAGCGCGTCGGCCAGGACCTCGCGAACCGCGACGACGAGCGGCGCGCGCTGCTCGTCGTCGAGTGGGCCGAGCGACGCGTACGGTGAGAGCCGCGCGCGATGCAGGATGTCATCGGCGTACCCGCGGCCGACGCCGGCGACCGTCCGCTGGTCGCGTAGGATCGTGTGCACCCGCCGCGTGTCGGCGCCGCGAAGCACGAACTCCTCGAACGCCTCGGAGTCCGGCTCCGGACCGAGTGCTGCGAGCGGCCCGTCGTCGTCCTCCGCGAGCACCCACCAACCGGCCTTCCGCTCGCGCCCGAACTCCTTCACGAGGATCGACGGACGCCCCTCGAACACCACCCGCACGACACCGCCCTTCGGCCGCGTCGCCCTCGGTGGGTCCTCCAGGTCGACGCGGCCACCCTGTGAGAGGTGCACGAGCAGCCGCGGCCCACCGAGGTCGAACACGAGGTACTTGCCTCGCCGGCCGACCCGGTCGAGCGTTCGGCCGGCGAACGTCTCGGGCTTCGGGGCGAACGTCTTCAACGAGGAGAACTGCAGCGGCTCGGCGCGGACGAACGCCGCGCCACCGACGACGGCCCCGAGCCGCTCCGCGAGGGCCTGAACCTCGGGGAGCTCGGGCACGGAGCGCTCAGCCCGCGACTTCGGCCGCGGCTCGTTGCACGATCTCGATGCACTCGTCGATCCGGTCGCGGTGCGTGCGATGCGACAGGATGCACGCGCGGATCGTGAAGCGGCCCTCGACGATCGTGCTCGACAGGAACACGCGGGCCGACGCGTTGATCCGTTCGAGCAGCCGCTTGCTTCCCTCGTCGTCACCGCCCCGCATCCGGAACGGCACGATCGTAAGCTCCGGCTCCCAGGGCAGCTCGAGCTGCGGCACCTCACGAAGCCCTTCGTAGAGGACGCGCGCGAGATCGAGCTTCTCGTCGAGGGCGTCGCGGAACGCCGAGACCCCGTGCAGCTTCAGCGGGAACCACACGCGCAGGCCGCGGAAGTCGCGCGAGAGCTCGGCTGAGTACTCGCTGAAGTTCGGGATCTCGGCCTCGCCGGCGAGGTCCTGTAGGTAGTGCGCGCCGGCGTAGTGCGCTTCGCGGAGGCGCACGCCGTCGCGCACGACGAGCGAGCCGGTTCCGTACGGCAGGAACATCCCTTTGTGCGGGTCGAGCGTGATCGAGTCGGCCCGCTCGATCCCGGCGAACCGCGCGCGGCCGCGCTCGGTGAGCTGGAAGAACCCCCCGTAGGCCGCGTCGACGTGGAGCCACAGGTCCTCCTCGGCCGCGACGTCGGCGGCTTCGGCGATCGGATCCACGGCTCCGGTGTTCGTCGTCCCCGCCGAGGCCACGATCAGGAACGGTCCGCGGCCGGCCGCGCGGTCGTCACGCACCATCTGCCGGAGCCACTCCGCGTCCATCCTCAGCTCCGACGTGCAGGGAACCACCCGCACGCTTCGCGGCGGGAAGCCGGCGAGCGACGCGGCCTTCGTCACGGAAGCGTGAACCTGCTCGGAGACGTACAGCGTGCCGCTCAGGAAGTTGTCCGGCAGCAGCGCCCGGCGCGCTGTGATGATCGCGGAGAAGTTCGCCATCGAGCCCCCGGAGGTGAGGACGCCGCGGGACTCCGCCGGGTAGCCGAACAGGTCGCAGAGCCAGCGCACGACGTTGTTCTCGACCTGCGCGACGACCGGCGCGGCCTCCCACAGGTTCACGAAGCGGTTGATGCCCGTGGCGAGGAAGTCGGCGAGCGTCGCGGCGAACAGGCCGCCACCGGGGATGAACGCGAGGTAGCCGGGGCCGGTGGTCCCGTAGGCCTTCGCCGCCGCCACGCGGATCATCTCCATGAGCGGCTCGAAGTCGCCGCCGACCTCGGGCGGAGCCTCGCGGAAGGCACGAGCGGCTTCGAGCCCCCCGCCCTCGCCGCTGGCCGGTGCGTCCTCCTGGCCCTGCAGGAACCCGATCATGTACGCGAGGGCGGCCTCGCCCATCTCGCGCATCTGCTCGGGCCCGGGGTCGAGCGGGAACATGGCGTTCATGCTACGCGACGCTCCCCCGGCTATGCTCGGGTCACGGGAAGAGAGGAGACAGCATGCGTGCCCGCCCGTTCGCGTCACCCGCAGCCGCGGTCGTCGTCCTCGCGCTCCTGCTAGCCGCCTGCGGCGGCACGGAGCGCCTCACGAAGGAACAGCTCATCGCCCAGGGCGATGCCATCTGCAAGGACGCGAGCACCAAGGCCGATCCGATCGGGAACGGCCTTGGCGAACCCAGCACGGAGACCCTGTCGCAGTGGGGCGATGCCCTCGGGCAACTGCTGCCGATCTACCAGGACCTGGTCGGCAAGCTGAAGGCCCTCAACCCGCCCGAGGCCGACCAGGCGACCTGGGAGAAGATCACCGGTGGGCTCGACCAGGTGGTCCAGAGCGTCAAGGCGGCGAAGGACGCGGCGGCCAGCGGTGACCTCGCGGGGTTCCAGACCGCGTTCACCGCGATCGTCAAGGCCAGTGGGGAGTCGGGGCAGCTCGCCGCGGACTACGGATTCCAGGAGTGCGGCGACGGGGGCGGCAGCGCGAGCGCCAGCGCCACCGCTGCCGCGACGACGGGCCCGTAGGCACGCGCTCAGTTCGGGCGGCGCTACGCGCGCTTCTTCAGGTCGGCCAGGATCTCTCGCGCCGCGTTCGCGCCGGGAGCGCCGGTGATCCCGCCGCCGGGGTGCGCGCCCGAGCCGGCTAGGTACAGGCCCTCGATGCCGAACCGGTAGCGCGCGTGCCCGACAAGCGGCCGCCACGCGAACCACGAGTCGAGGGCGTGCTCGGCGTGCAGCACGTGTCCCTGCGGGAGCGCGTACTCGCGCTCGAGATCGAGCGGAGTGAGCACCTGCAGCGCCGTCACGAGCCCGCCGAGGCCGGGTGCGTACGTCTCCAATGTCTTCACGACGAGGTCGCCGAGGCCCTCGCGTTCGGAGTCCCAGTCGCTCTCGCGGAGCTTGTACGGCGTCCACTGGACGAGGACGCTCATCACGTGCTCTCCCTCGCGCGTGAGGGACGGATCCGAGAGGCTCGGGATAGTGGCCTCGAGGTACGGCTCCTCGCTCACACGTCCGTACTTCGACGCGTCGAACGCCTTCTCGAGGTAGTCGATCGACGGCGCGATCACGATCCGGCCGCGCAGACGCTCTCCGTCGGCACCGGCGAACGCCGGCAGGCCCGACAGCGCCAGGTTCACCTTCGACACGCGGCCCGGCGTGCGGATGCTGCCGGCCCGCCACAGCAGCTGCGGTCCCACGACGACCGGGTCCACCAGCTCGACCAGCGTCCGCTTCGGATCGGCGGCGGTCACGACCACCGTGGCGCGGATCTCTTCGCCGTCGACGAACGCGACTCCCACCGCGCGGCCGTCCCGCGTGACGATCGACGCGACCTCGGTGCCGGTACGGATCTCGGTGCCGAACGAACGGGCCGCGACGGCGAGGGCCTCCGCCAGCGCGCCGGGTCCGCCCTTCGCGATCATCGATTGCCCCGCCGCTCCGCCGTCGTTCCCGGCCGAGTCGTTGAGGAGGTTCGTCGTCGACCCAGCTGACCAGGGGCCGGTCGCCGTGAACTGCACCGCGCGCGAGGCGATGGCGGCGCGGAGCGGCTCGGTCTCGAAGGCCTCGGCCACGAAGTCGGCGACGGCCATAGGTAGCGCCCTGGGGATCTCGCGCGCCGCCTTCCTCCCGAGGTCCCTGAACGCCTTCCCGAGCTTCACGCCGGCGAGCACATCGGCAAGGGAGGGGCTCTTCAGGTCGGTCGGCGTCGCGGTGTTCACGTGCGCCAGGAAGCTCGCGAGCACTCGGACCTTCTTCTCAAACGACGCGTACGCCTGAGCGTCGTGCGCCGAGCGCTCCCGGAGTCCCTCGGCCGTCTTCGAGGCATCGGCCCACAGCGTGACCTCGCTGCCGTCGGGCTGCGGGGCGAACACCCGAACGGGCGGGTCGATCAGCACCAGCCCGTGCCGCCCCAGATCGAGGTCGTCGATCACCGACCGCCGCAGACGGCCGACCGTGTGCACCGGACCCGGCGCCTTCACGCCGGGTGCGATCTCGACGGTGTCGAGGATGCCGCCGACCTTCTCGCGACGCTCGACCACGAGGACCCGCTTGCCGGCCTTCGCGAGGTAGGCCGCGGCCACGAGGCCGTTGTGGCCGGCGCCGATGACGATCACATCGTAGGTCGCCATCACGCCACCTTCCCCTTGCCGACCTTCTGTGCCTTCAGGACTTCCAGCGCGGCGAGCCGGCCGTTCGCTGCCATGATGCCGCCGCCCGGATGGGCGGCGGACCCGCACAACCACAGGTCGCGGATGGGCGTTCGGTACCGCGCCCACCCGGGGACCGGGCGGCTGAAGAAGAGCTGCTCGAGCGAGAGCTCGCCCTGGAAGATGTTCCCCTCGGTGAGCCCCGTCATGTCCTCCATGTCCTTCGGCGACAGGAACTGCTTGTCGATGATCAGGTTCCGGATGTTCGGGAATCGCTCCTCCAGCGTATCGATGACGTTCTCGCCGAAGGCGTTCCGCATCTCGTCGTCCCACACCTTGCCCTCTTCGAGCTTGTAGGGCGCGTACTGGACGAAGCAGCTCATGACGTGCTTCCCGGGCGGCGCCATCGAAGGGTCGACGAGCGTCGGGAAGATGCAGTCGACGTAGGGCCGGCGCGAGAAGCGTCCGTACTTCGCGTCGTCGTAGGCCCGCTCCATGTAGTCGACGGACGGCGAGAAGCTGATCGCGCCGCGCAGCCACTCTCCCTTGCCGGGTTTGCACGCGAGCTCGGGCAGCGCGTCGAGCGCCAGGTTCACCTTCCCCGACGAGCCCCGGTACTTGTAGCGCTTCAGCTCGTGGACGAAGTCGTCGTCGACCTGGCCGGGCTCGATCAGCTTCAGGAACGTGAGGTTCGTGTCCAGGCTCGACATGACCACGTCGGCCCGGATCTCCTCGCCGGACTCGAGCGTGACGCCGGTGGCACGGCCGTTCCGGACGTCGATCCGAGCCACCGGGGCTTCCGTGCGGATCTCGGCGCCGAGGGAGCGCGCCGCGTTCGCGATCGCCTCCGCGATGCCGCCGGTGCCGCCCTTCGGGATGCCCCACGCGCGGAACGCCCCGTCGATCTCACCCATGTAGTGGTGCAGCAGGACGTAGGCCGTGCCCGGCGACTGGACGCCCTGGTAGGTCCCGATGATGCCCGAGGCCGACATAGTCGCGATCAACGGCTCGACCGTGAACCACTGCCGCAGGAAGTCCGTGGCGCTCATCGTCATCAACTGCACGAACGCCGCCTGGTGCCGCTGGGAGAGCTGGCTGAAGCTCTTCGCGAGACCCGCGACCGGCATCCACTCTCTCGGACTGATCTTGCCGGGGTCCGGCGGGATCATCGACAGCACCGGCTTCACGAACCGGGCCATGTCGGCCATCAGCGGGCCGTACTCCTCGTAGGCCTCCGCGTCTCCCTTCGACCAACGGCGGATCTCGCGGATCGTCTTCCCATGGTCGTTCACGCGCCAGAGGTAGTCGTCGTCGAGGGGCGTCATCGTCCCATCGAGGGGAAGGATCTCCAGGCCGTGCTTGGGGAGGTTCAACTCGCGGATGATCTCCGGACGGAGCAGCGACACCACGTATGACAGGACGCTGAAGCGGAACCCGGGGAAGACCTCCTCGGTCACCGTCGCGCCGCCGAGGACGTGGCGGCGCTCCAGACACACCACCTTCCTACCGGCGCGAGCCAGGTAGGCCGTGGTCGTGAGACCGTTGTGACCCCCGCCGATGATGACCGCGTCGTAGCGCTGCGCCACCACTGCCTCCTCCCTGACTCGAGGTCAAAGGGATGCCGTCGATCTAGGGCGCTTCCGCGCCGATCGTCATGCTAGTCGCGCCCCCTGGGCACGACCATGGGGGTCGTGACCTATGGTCAGCCGGCGGGGATCCGGGGGGCGGTCAGGGCCACCCGGCGGCGCGCATACTGTACGAGGTCGGCACGATCCTGAAGCAGAGGAGGTACCCCTGTGAGCATCGGTACCGGTTTCCACCCACGCACGTCCCAGCTCAACACGAAGATGGCCTGGAGCGAATGGTCTGGCTACTTCGCCTCCCAGGTCTACGCCGACTTCCACGACATCGAGTACAACGCGATCCGGGAAGCGGCCGCGCTGATCGACACCTCGCCCCTGTACAAGTACGTCGTCTCAGGGAGGGACGCGGCGAAGCTCGTCGACCGCGTGATGACCCGCGACGTGTCGAAGCTCCGGGTCGGGCGGGTCTTCTACACGTCCTGGTGCGATGAGCGCGGCAAGGTGATCGACGACGGCACGATCACGCGCTGGGATGAGGACACCTACTTCTGGACCGCGGCCGACCCCACGTACCGCTGGTTGGTGATGAACGCCCACGGCCTCGACGTGGAGATCGAGGACGTCTCCGACCAGATCGCGGCCGTCGCGATCCAGGGACCGCTCTCACGCGCGATCCTCGAGATCGCGACGAAGCAGGACTGGAGGGACGTGAAGTACTTCGGCCACCGCCGCACCGAGATCGGCGGCGTCCAGGTCGACGTCAGCCGCACCGGCTACACCGGCGACCTCGGTTACGAGGTCTGGGCCCCGATCGATGCCGGCGTCGCGGTGTGGGACGCGCTGTGGGAGGCCGGGCAGGACTACCAGATCCGTCCGGCCGGCATCCGAGCGCTCGACCTCTCGCGCGTCGAGGCCGGCCTCATCCTCCTGGAGGTCGAGTACGTGAGCGCCCGCCGCGCGATCAGCGCCGAGCAGGAGTACTCCCCGTTCGAGATCGGCCTCGGTCGGCTCGTCGACTTCGGCAAGGCGGACTTCGTCGGCAAGCGCGCCCTCGAGGCGGAGCAGAGGGCGGGCGGCCCGAAGCGTCGGCTCGTCGGCCTCGAGCTCGACTGGTACGGCATCGAGGGCATGTTCGCGAAGCACGGCTTGCCGCCGATGATCTCGCCGGTCGTGCACCGTGACCCGGTCCCCGTCTACAAGCAGGGCCGCCAGGTCGGCCGCGCGACGAGCATCACCTGGGGTCAGACGGTCAAGAAGATGATCGGCTTCGGCTCGGTGCCGGCGTCGCTGTCCGCCCCCGGGACGCGGGTCTCGGTCGAGTACTCCGTGGAGGGCGAGCGCGGCAAGGTCGCCGCCACCGTCGTCAACCTGCCGTTCCTGAACCTGCCGCGCAAGCGCGCCTAGGGCCCGGGGCGGGCGCCAACCCCCCTCCCGGCCCGAAGCGAACGGGTTTGGGAGAATATGGGTTCGTGCACGGGACCTCCTCCACGCGCGCCCTCGTCCTGCTAACGCTGGCCGGGGGTATCGTCGCCCTCGTCCTCGCCGCGCTCGGCGGCGTCATCGCCGCGGGGATAGCGGGCTTCCTCGTGCTCGCCGCCGTGGTCGTGGTCTCCCGGAACCGCCTGGCGAGCACCGATCCACCGGACCAGGGCCGTCGGAGGTTCCTCGCCCTCGTCGGCGGCCTCGGCCTCGTCGGCCTCGTAGCCGGGACCGGGCTCGGACGACTCGTCCGGCGCGCGACGACGCCCGACCCGCGGCCGGCCCTCGAGGGGATGGCGCGTGCGCTCGGCGCCGAGTACCTCGAGCTCGTGCGCCGCCAGTACTACCCCGGCCGCTCCGGCGACCTGCAGCTGCTGCTCGCCCCGTACAACAGCTCGAACTACGCGAGCGAGTCGCTCGAGCTCGCCAAGAACGACCCCCGGAGCAGCCACGCGTCGGTGTGGCTGTACCTGGAGCGCGTGCCGATCGTCGTCTACGCGCCGGGCATCGTGGGGCCCTCAGACAACACCGACCGCGTGACGCTCGCCGACCTCGCGCCGACCACCGCGCACCTCATGGGCTTCGACGGATTCGTTGCGCCCGAGGGGACGGTTCTGCCGGGCATCGAGCGGCCGGCCACCCCACCGAAGGTCATCGTCACGTTCGTGATCGACGGCGGCGGCTGGAACGTCCTGCAGCACTGGGACGACGCCTGGCCGAACGTGAAGCGGCTGATGCGCGAGGGCGCCGTCTACCGCAACGCGATCGTCGGCACGTTCCCGGCGGTGACGGCATCCGCCCACGCGACGATCGGCACCGGCGCGTTCCCCCGCACGCACGGCATCACCGGCCACAACCTCCGCCACCACGGCAAGCCGGTGAAGGCCTGGGGCACGCCGGGCAAGGCGGACCCGTCGTTCCTGCTCGCCCCGACCCTCGCGGAGGCCTGGAGTGAGCACACGGACGACGGTGCCTGGATCGGCGAGATCGGCTACCAGATCTGGCACATCGGCATGATCGGCCGGGGCGGCGACCGCCCGCTCGGCGACAAGCCGGTCGCGGCGCTCTGGGACGAGGCACACAGCGGCGGCTGGATCAGCCAGAACCCCGACCTCTACCGGTTGCCGCGGCAGGTGCCGCCGGTCGAGAACCTCGACGCGTACCTCGCCGCCTACAAGGACCCCGGCGTCGATAGCCGGTTCACGCTCGGCGGTAGGAAGGCGGTGTGCTGCATGCCGCCGATCATCGAGTACCAGGGCGACCTGGTCGCGGCCGCGTTCGACTCCGAGCCGATCGGTGAGGGGCCGAACACGAGCCTCGTGTACGTGAACGTGAAAGCGCCCGACTACGCCGGGCACGTCTACAACTACCTGTCGCTCCGGCAGAAGTTCGCGCTGCAGGCCGTCGACCGGCAGATCGAGCGGGTCCGGCGGATCCTCGAGGAGCGGTTCGCGCCCGGCGAGTACGTCCTGATCGTCACCGGCGACCACGGCCAGTGCCCCACCGTGAACCTCGCCGGCGGCGTGCGCCTGGACCCGATCCAGATCCAGGAGGACATCGAGCGCGAGTTCGGCCGCTCGGTGTTCGGGATCATCGAGAGCGTCGTGCCGTCCGAGATCTACCTCTCGGAGAGGGCGATGGCCGACGCCGGGGTCACCGCGGCCGACATCGCCGCATGGCTGAAGGACTACCGGTACGGGGAGAACATCGGGCCCTATGTCCCGGCCTACGCGATCGATCGCGATCGGCTGAACCAGCGGATCTTCGCCGCCGTGCTGCCGACGAGCTTCATAGCGGGACTCGCGGACTCCGATCTCTCGGTCTACGGAGACGGCGACTACGCGGATGCCGACCCCGGTGGGATCCCGCCGGCCACCTGGGCTACGTACTAAGTGCCGCCCGCCTCCCGCATCTCTTCCAGCCGGCCCCGCACACCCTCCATAGAGGGATCGAAGACCACGATGCGGTTGCGCCCGAGCTCCTTCGCCCGGTACATGGCAGCGTCCGCGTCGCGGATCAGCTGCTCGGGGCGCTGCCTCGCGCCGGTCGCGATGGCCACCCCGAGGCTGGCCTCGACGTAGACCTCGGCCTCGTCGAGCATGAACGGCCGCGCGAGCGACTGCAGCACGCGCCAGGCCGCGGACATGGCGCCGTCCTCTCCCGCGATGTCCTCGCACAGGAGGACGAACTCGTCGCCGCCGAACCTCGAGACCGTGTCTGAGGGACGCAGGCTCCCCTCGAGACGGTGCGCGACGGCCACCAGCAGCCGGTCGCCGGCCGCGTGGCCGAACGTGTCGTTCACGTCCTTGAACCGATCGAGGTCCAGGAACAGCACGGCCGCAGCCGCCTCCTGCCGCGGCATGCGGGCCAGGGTCATCCCGAGGCGGTCGTATAGCAGGTCGCGGTTCGGCAGGCCGGTGAGCGGGTCGTGCAGTGCCCGATGCGACAGCTCCTGTTCGGCGAGCTTGCGTATCGTGACGTCCTCGAGCATCACGATCACGAAGTCCGGAGCGCCCTCCTCGTTCCGGACCAGCGATACGGCCACGTGCACCCAGATGGTCTCCCCGTCCTCACGCACGTAGCGGCGGTCCGCCTCGTAGCGGTCGACGTCGCCCCGAGCCAGCGGCCCGAACTGCGCGTCAACCGTCTCCCGGTCGTTGAGATGCACGAAGTCCGCGAGTTGCATGCCCGCGAGCCCCCCCACAGAGCGCCCGAGGAGACCCCCCAGCGCGTGATTCGCCTCGAGGATGCGGCCGTCGAGATCGACGCGCGCGGCCCCGACCGCAGATCCGTCGAAGGTCGCGCGGAACCGCCGCTCGCTCGCACGCACCGCCTGTTCGGCGATCTTCTGCTCCGTCACGTCGAGCATGATGCCCTGCCAGAACCTCGGGTTGCCGGCTTCGTCGCGGATCAAGACCGACGACTCGCGGATCCACACGATCCGGCCGTCGCGGCGGACCATCCGGTACTCGGCGCTGAACGTCCCGCCGGCGACGCGCGTGGTGTCGCCGATCCGCGCGACCTCGTCCCGGTCGTCGGGATGGACGAGCTTCGTCCACAGGTCGTCGTCGGCGAGCCACTCCTCGGGCGTGTACCCGAGCACGTCCTCGACCTGCGGGCTCATGTACGCCGGGACCACATCGGTTGGGTCCTCCTCCAGCACGCGGTCCATGTAGGTGATCGCCGGGATCTGCTCGACGAGCGTGCGGTAGCGGACCTCGGCCTCACGCAGAGCCTCCTCCGCGTGCCGGCGCTCCGTGACGTCGTGGACGAGCGAGTAGAGCAGGTTGCGGTCATGCACGTTGATCGGCGCCGTGTAGACCTCGACGTCCCGCGTCTCACCCGATTCGAGCCGGTGCCGCAGGCGGAAGTAGCTCCGCCGCTCCTCGCTCGCTCGGCGCATCTCGTTGAAGATCTCCTCTTGCGGGAGCGCCTCGAGGTCCGACATCCGCATGAGCATCAACCGCTCGCGGCTGTAGCCGTAGAAGCCCACGGCCGCGCCGTTCGCGTCGACGATGGTCCCGGTTGCAGGGTCGACGAGCAGCATGACGGCGTGGTTGTCCTCGAAGAGGCTGTGGTACAGCTCCTCGCGCTCGCGGAGCGTCCGCTCGAACGACAGGTCCATCTCTCACCTATGGCATCGGGCCGCGACCCGAGTCCCTGAACCCCGCGGGGCCTATCGACCCCGCTCCGGTGCGAGCGTGCGTGGAGGCGGCGGCGAGCTTCATCCGACCCAGGCGCGGCCACGCCTGGGCGGCGCAGAACGGCACGCACTGGTGCTGCGTCTCGCTCACGGTGCCGACGTGCACGCAGCACTGCAGCAAGCGTTCCTCGATCATCGTGTCGACGTCCATGAACGGCTTCACCGTGAGGCGCTTCACGCGCTCTGCCATCAGCCGCCGGAGCTTCGACCCGTTCCCCCGGGCAAACGTCCCGGCGGAGCGCAGCAGCGAGCCGAGCCCGAGGTCCCGGTTGCCGGCAACGTTGAGGAACAGATGCCGGAACCTGGGGTGCGCGAGCGAGCTCTGCTCGGAAAGCAGGCCGTAGAGCGATCCCGCCACGAGCAGCTTGAGGTCGCCTGCGAGGTGCGGGTCCACGATGCGGTTGCTGACGAGATCGAGATGTGCCCGCAGCTCCTCGTGCCCGACCAGCCCGACGAGCGACCGCCAGGTCCCTCGATCGGCCTGGATCATGTAGCCGACGGCGCTGCAGTGCGGGTGCGAGCACGGCAGCGCCGTCAGGTCCCGCCACGTGACGAGGCCGCCGGTCTGCGGCCCAAGCCGCTTGAGCACTCCGGTGCCGGTCAGACGGTCGATAGGGTCGATGCCCGCCGAACGGCCCGACCCGAAGACCGGTTGGACGCAGACCCCGCCCACGAAGGGCGTCTCCAGGGCGAACCGCACGACGTCGCCGATCTCGTCGTCGTTCACGCCCTTCTCGGCCGTCATCGTGAGGGTCGTGAACACCCCGGCGCCGGCAAGGCGCTCCACCGCCCTGCGCTTGATCTCGCCGAGGTCCGCTCCCCGATGGTGCCGGTGCGTGGATGCTCTGAACCCGTCGAACTGGAGGTAGACCTCGATCCGCCGGCTGTGCTCGGCGAGGAACCGGAGCAGCCGGTCGTCCTTCGCGAGCTCGAGGCCGTTGGTGTTCACGAGGATACGCACGATGTCCCGTTGCATCGCGGCCTCGAGCAGGTCGGTGAGGCGCGGGTGCAGGGTCGGCTCGCCGCCGCTCACCATCAGCACGTCGAGGCGGCCGCCCTCCCTTTCCAGGCGTCGGTCGATGTTCGCCAGCACGTCGACGACCTCTGCCACCCCGCCGAGCCGCGGGGACGACTCCGCGTAGCACGTGGGACAGCGAAGGTTGCAGGTCTCGGTGACGTCCTCGAGCAGGATGCACGTGTGCTGGGTCTGGAGCCCGCCGAGCCCTTCCAGGTAGGCGGCGGGCAACGACGCGAAGTTGTCCGGCGTATCCGGCGTCGGGCCCTTCGTGGGCGCGGTCCACCGCTCGAGGTAGTCGAGGATCTCCGCATCTTCCTCGTACAGCGTCACGAGGCGCCCGTGCTCCGGGCAGTCGCGAACGAGCCACACGCGCCCATCCGCCTCCGCGAGGTAGCCGCTCAGGCGCCGCACGTCCTCGAGGGGCCGGAGCGGATCCTCCCGGCAGCAGCGCGGACAGAAGGCGTTCACGTGCCGTCGGATGTGGCCGTTGGGCGGGGGCAGGTCGGCCACCTCAGCCTCCCGCCGCCGCCAGAGCCGGCTCCGCCCGGTACGCGTGACGGGTGAGCTGCCGCACGAAGTACGCGAACAGGAGCGGCAGCGTGAACAGCAGGAAGACCTGCGACCCGGAGAGCCCCCAGGCGAACGTCTCGTTCCCGCGCACGAACTCCACGAAGAACCGAAAGACGCCGTAGGCGAGCAGGAAGATCTTGAAGAGCTCGCCGGGCACGCGCACGCGCGGGCGGAGCCACAGCAGCACGCCGAACAGCCCCAGCAGGAACGCGATCTCGTAGAGGAACGATGGGTGCATCGGAACGCCCGGCGCGCACCCGTCGCACATCGGGATGCCCTTCGCGACCGTCGAGCTCACGCTGATGCCCCACGGGAGCGAGGTCGGGGTGCCGACCTGCTCGGTGAGGAAGCACCCGATCCGCCCAACCGCGACGCCGAGCGCGACCGCCGGCGCGAACAGGTCGCCGGTCTTCTCCCGGTAGCCGACCAGCCGTTTCGTGCCGAGCGCCCCGAAGTACGCGCCGGCGAGCCCTCCGAGGACGCTCTTGCCTCCGTAGAGCCACAGACCGACGAGGGACGGCTCGGGCGTCTCCGCGAGATAGCGCCAGCCCGTGCCGAGCTTCGCGAAGACGGCTCCGGTGAGGAGCGCTCCCGCCACGATGGTCCAGATCCGGGGGTCGCGCACCCGACGCCGGCGAGCCTCGCGCGCGAAGACGAGCGCTGCCGCAACGACGCCGAGAACGACGAACACATCGTGGGTCGCAACGCCCACGCCTCCAACGTGGAACAGCCGCGGAAGCACAGCTGGAGAACGCCGACGCTCACCCGTCGGTGAGCGCGCTCATCTGCTCAGGAGTCCTGGCAGGAAGCACACCCCTGCCAGGATCACCACCGCCGCGACGATCGCCACGATGATCCACATGCGACGCTTCCCCTCGTTCGGGTCCATCTCTCCCCCTTCCCTCGTTCGCGGGCCCGTCGCGGTCCCCCAGATCGACCCGAAGGCGAGGGATCCAGCCCGGGACCCGGCGACGATACGCCTCGTAGGCCTCTCCGAACTCCGCCCTGAGCAAGCGGTCCTCGCGGAGGGCCTTGAACACTGCGCCCGGAAGCGCCGCGATGACGAACACCATCGTCCACGTCCGGTACACGAGCAGCGCGCCGAACGCGCCGATGACGATCCCGAGGTACATCGGGTGGCGGACGAGCCGGTACGGGCCCGACGTGACCAGCCGGTGCGACGCGTACAGCTCGCTCCCGAGGCTGCTTGAGACGTTGTACATGTCCGCGAGCGCGAACCGCCCCCACAGGTACAGGCCGAGCCCGGTCGCGCCGAGCAACGCCCCCGTCGCCAGAGCGGCCACCCGAACCGGCTGCGCGAGCGTGAGCGGCAGCGGGTGCCAGAGCAGGATGCACAGCGCGAAGTATGGACCGCCTGCGAGCAGGTAGGCGCCGAGGGCCCCGAGCCGTCCGGCCGGTCCCACCGCTCTCCCCGGGGCGCGCCGCGTCCCCTCGATCGCCCCCCACGCCGCCGCCGCCAGGGCGAACGCGAACCCGACTGCCCCCAGCACCCGAACGACGGTCTCGGCCGTGTCCATCACCCCTCACCCTCGGCGGAGTCTTGCACGGGTGCGCTCGACCTGCGCGACGAGACCCCGGGCCGCGGCCCGCTGGAACCAGCACACCGGCACGAACCTTCGATGACCCGCCTGGCCCTCGATCCGCACGACGACGATCACGCTCAGGAAGAAAAGCACTGCGGCGAGCAGTCCGATCGCTGCGCTCGCGGCTCGGCCGACATCGAGGACGAGGGCCAACGCGGCCAGCGCCGCCGCGAGCGCGAGCCGCGCCGGGTACAGCCGGCTCGTCACGCCGATCCGGGCGAGGTCCTCGAGCGGATAGGTCACGTCCGTGCGTCCGACCGGGATCAGGCCGAGGACCGCCCTGGGCGAGACGACCCGCAGCTGCCAGTCCCTGAGCTCGAACCGCGACTTCATGAACCACGTCACGGTGTTGGTCCGCAGCACCGAGACTGCCGTGTGGCGCTCGCCCGCGGGGTGCCGCGGGGGCGACGCGTCGGCCTTGGCCTCCGGCGCGCCGGGACCGAGGGGGCCGGCCTCAGACCCTGTAGAGCAGGTCAATGTACTTCTTCAGGAGGTCGCCGACGAAGCCGCGGAGCGGGATCCGCGCGGCCAGGCCGTAGACCGGCGCCATCGTCCCCTTCTCGCCGGGGTGCGCTTGCACGTACGCGACCGCGTCCCGCAGATCCGAGAGGAACCGCTCGGCCACATCGGGCTGCGTGTGCCGGAGCGTCACGCAGAGGTGCACGGCCGGCGGCTTCTGCAGCCCGTTCAGGTTCCAGCCGAGCGCCGACATGCGGTCCATCACGCGGTAGACGTCGACCCGGTCGGAGGCGAACGCGACGATCCACAGCGGGTCGCCGAGCACGCGCAGCTCGGGTATCTGCTCGACCCCGCGGCGGATCTCGGCTCCGGTCTCGAGGATCCTCCGCGTCGCCTCGCGGTAGCCCTCCACCCCAGTCACCACCATCGCGGCCCAGCACGCGGCCGAGAGTGCCCCCGGCCGGCTGCCGGCCAGCGTCGGCGAGAAGTACAGCCCGCCCGGCCACTCCGTCGCCGTGAAGTACTGCCAGCGCCGGAGCTCGGCACCCCGGTAGAGCACGACCGATGTCCCCCTCGACGCGTAGCCGTACTTGTGCGTGTCGGCCGACATCGAGGTCACACCGGGTAGGTGGAAGTCGAAGCCGGGAACGTCGTACCCGAGATCGCGCGCCCACGGCAGGACGAACCCGCCGAGGCACGCGTCGGTGTGGAACCCGACCCCCCGCCGGCGCGCGACCTCCGACAGCCGTTCGATCGGGTCGATCACGCCGTGAGGGAACGTCGGTGCCGACCCCACGACCACGGCCGTGTTCGGCGTGATCGCCTCGGCCGTCGCCGCGACGTCGGCGCGGAAATCGGGATCGACCGGCACGCGCACCATCCTCATCGCGAAACACTGCGCGGCCTTGTCGAAGGCAACGTGCGCGGTCGCCGGCGCCACGATCTCGGGCCGGCGGATCCTCCGCTCGATCCGCGCGCGATCCCGGTAGGCCTTCATCGCGAGCAGGATGCTCTCGGTGCCGCCGGACGTGACGGTGCCGCACACGTCACGGCCCTCGCCGCCGAGCATCGCGGCCGTCATCGCCACGATCTCCGCCTCGTACTTCGAGGCCGAGGGCCACAGGTCGGCGTGGAGCGGGTTCACCTGCGAGTGCAGCGCGTACACGCGGTTCAGGAAGTCGATGTGCTCCGCGTCGCCGTGGTACACGGCGCCGGAGACAAGACCGTCGCGCCACCGCGACTCCTCGAGCGCGGCGAGCTCGGCCATCTCGTGTAGGACCTCCTCGTGGTCCCGGCCCCCGTGCGGCAGGCGTGCGTAGGTGTCGGTTCGGCCCCGGTAAGGCTTCACGCTCCGCTCGAGCTGCGCGATGAGCTTGTCCTCCTCGCGGTCGATGCGCTCGCGCACGAACGGCACCGCCTTCAGTCCTCGCTCGACCGCGCCCGTCGTGTTCGAGCGCAAACGCGCCGCGAGCCGCTCGACGGAGCCCCGCAGCGTCATCGGCTCGCTCCGTTCAGCTTGGCGTGCAGGTGTTTCGTCGACCGGTACAGATCCGTGAAGTGCCCGTACAGCGCGTCGTAGACACCGCGGTTGTCGGGCTCCGGCTCGAAGGTCCTCGCGATCGGCACGTGCTCGGGGATCTCGTCGAACGACAGGTACCCGAGCGCCGCGGCCGCCTGGAGCGCGGCTCCGCGCGCGTTCGCGAGCACCGGCTCCTCAGCCTGCCGGATCGGCCGGCCGAGGACGTCGGCGTGGATCTGGCACCACAGGTCCGAGCGAGCGCCGCCCCCGATCATCGTCACTTCGGGCAAGCGCCGCTTGATGAACCTCTCGACGTACGTGAGGAGCCACCGCGAGTTGTAGGCCACGCCCTCGAGCACCGCGCGAACGAGGTGCGCCCGCGTGGTGTCGAGCGACTGGTTGAAGAACCCGCCCCGCACGCGATGGTCGTCGACCGGCGTGCGCTCGCCGTTCAGCCAGGGCGTGAAGATCACGCTGTCGCTGCCCGCGGGTGCGCGCTCGGCGATCTTGTCGAAGATGCGGTAGGCATCCAGGCGGTCGGCGCCGGCGGCGAGTTCGTCGTCGTGGAAGAACACGTTGTCGCGCAGCCACGTCAGGCAGATGCCGGCGGACTCCTGCTCGTTCGTGAGCAGGTAGCGGCCTGGGATCGACGACGGCAGCGAGGCCATGTTGTGGAGCAGGTCGCTCTTCTTGTACGGCACGTGGCACGTGAGCCAGGACGACGTCCCGATACACAGGTGCGCGTCGAAGTCGCGGACGGCGCCGGACCCGATCGAAGCGGCCAACACGTCCGGCATGCCGATCACGACCTGCACGTGGTCGGACAACCCGAGGTCGCGCGCGACGTCGGGGAGGATCGGCCCGAGGACGCTCGCCGGCGGCAGCAGGTCGGGGAGCTTCCCCCGCTCGAGCCGCGCCATGCGGAGCAGGCCGCCGTCGTAGTCGACCCTGCCGAGGTCCCGGTTGTCGGTGACCCAGTGGAGCGTGATCGCGTCGAACGACGACGCGACCTTCCCGGTGAATCGCAGGTTGAGGTAGTCGCGCGGCTCGAGGAACGTCGCCGTTTCGCGGTACACGTCGGGACGCTCGGCGCGGATCCACAGGATGTGCGCGATCGGGTCCTTGCCCGAGTGACCGGGCGCGCCGCCGGTCAGCCGGATCCACTTGGCGAGCTTCGCGACGCCGTAGCCCTGCAGCCGCGGGAAGCCGTCGGTCACGCGCTTCACGTGGTCCGCCCCGCGGGAGTCCATCCAGATGATCGCGTTGGTGAGGTGCCGTCCGGCGCGGTCGACCGGCACGGTGCCCGACCACTGGCTGCTCAGGTTCAGCCCGACGATGCGCTCGATGGGGACACTCCCTCGGTCGAGCATCCGGTGGACCCCGCGACGGATCGCCGCCCACCAGTGATCGGGGTCCTGCTCGACGCCGCCGTCCGCGAGCAGCGAGATCTCGATCGGCTCGACCTCGGAGTCCGCAACGACGCCCCGGACAGACACGAGGGCGAGCTTCACGGAGGACGTCCCGAGGTCTATCGCCAGGATGTGCTCGGCCGGAGTCGGCACCGGACCCCTTCCACGTGACAGCGGGCGAATCCTACCGCCGGCCGGCGTTGAGCGCCCGGGCGATCGTCCTGGCGCTCCCGCTACCGGTGGGAGTGCAGTCATCTGGCGTCAAGGCCCAACCAGACGGACGATCGTGAGCGATGTCACTGCACGGATGAGCTCTCGCCCGGTAGCGTGCCCATGTCGACGCATGCGTATCTGTCAGGGATGTGGCCGCCGCTTTCAGCAGTCAAGTCGTCACTTGCGCTGTCCGGCGTGCAGATCGAGGGATCGTTGCGGATGCGGCCGACCGAAGCAGGTGAAGTCCGCTACCTGTTCTGCGTGTCGGAGGTCGGACGGTGGGTCCAACGGCAACTGGAAGGGCGGTCGCACCAAGCACAAGGCGGGCTACGCACTGGTACGAGTGCCGGACCATCCGAATCGCAACGGCGTGCGAGACGACAACCGGCCGGAGAACCTGGAGCTGTGGGTCCGTCCTCAGCCCTCCGGCATACGAGCGGTTGACGCCGTTGCCTGGGCTCGCATGATCCTGCAGCGTTACGAAGGCGCACTGCCACCCCCAACAACGCTCAGAGCAAAGCGCTGAGCGCTCTTGGAGGTGGGGGGAATCGAACCCCCGTCCCCAGGCGACCGACCAGGGCTTCTCCGGGCGCAGCCGGTGGTGGATCTCGCCTCGAGGCTCCCACCGGCGGAGGACCCCTCGGCCAGCCCGGGTGAGGTGTCCGGCGACGGCCCCCGGGCGGAGCCGTCTCCGTGAGCCTGCTCACGACGCCCGGCCCCCGACCGCAGGCGGATCGGGGCGGACGGCTACCTAGCTACCTAGGCAGCGAGCGCGTATTCAGTGTTGGCGCTTGTGTTCGTCCCGGCTTTTAGCGAGGCATCCGGGGACCTCGGCCCGCTTCCCCTGGACGGTACACGCCCAGGTCGAAGCCAGTGCACCCCCATATTCGGTTGTCACCCGGAGTATACGGCCGGACGCCGACACGCCTCGAAGCCGACGGCTACCGGCGCCGGCCGGCGGCGCGCTCCATCTCGCGGCGGTGCTCACGCTCGGCGATCGCCTGCCGCTTCTCGAACTGCCGCTTGCCCCGCCCGAGCCCGAGTTCCAGCTTGGCTAGGCCGTGCGCGAAGTAGACGCGGAGCGGCACGAGCGCGAGGCCCTTCTCGGCGGTCTTGCCGATCAGCCGCTGGATCTCCACCCGGTGCAGCAGCAGCTTGCGCGTGCGCACCGGGTCGTAGTGGCGCCTGTCGCCCTGCTCGTAGGGCGGGATGTTCATGCCCTCCAGCCACAGCTCGCCGTCGCGCACCCGCGCGTACGCCTCGGCGAGCGAACCTCGCCCGCCCCGCAGCGACTTCACCTCGGAGCCGGTGAGGGCGATCCCGGCCTCGTGCCGCTCGAGGATCTCGTAGTCGCGCAGCGCCCGGCGGTTCGAGACGGCGGTCTTCCGGCCGGGGTCATCCTTGCTCGGGCTCATAGGCCCGTCAGCTTAGACGTCGAGGAAGCGCCGCATCCCCACGAGCCCGGCGAAGATCGCGACGACCGCGCCGGCGACCACCAGCCACGGAATCACGGCGATCACGTCGGCGTTGGTCACCCACGGCATGAACTGGATCGTGCCGTACAGGGGGTTGATGAACGCGACCTTCAGCCCGAACAGGAACAGGATCGCCGCCGCCGCTCCGATCAGGCTCTCGACGATGCCTTCGACCAGGAACGGGATCCGGATGCGCCAGTTCGTAGCGCCGACGAGCTTCATGATCCCGATCTCCTTGCGGCGGGCGAACAGCCCCATCCGCACCGTGTTCGCGATCAGGATCGCGGCCGAGATCAGCATCACGAACGAGACGAGCAACACGCCGACCCGGAACACCCGCGTGACCGCGAACAGCCGGTCGAGGAACCTGCTCTGGTCGACGATGCGGTCGATACCAGGCTGTCCCTCAAGTACCGCGGCGACCTGGTCGTACTGCTCGGGGTCGTCCAGCTTCACGCGGAGCGATGCCGGCAGCGCACTGCAATCCACGTTCTCCACGAGCGCCCGCTGGTTCTGGAACAGCTTCTTGAACCGCGCGCAGGCTTCCTCCTTGGTCTCGTAGTCGACGCTCGCGACCGCGGGGAGCTCCTCCAGCTTGCTCGTCAGGTTCTCCACGGTCGACTGCTGCACCGGGTCGGAGAGGTACACGGCGACCTCGACGTTGCCGGTCGTCGCCGCGATCATGAGGTTCACCTGTCGCGAGATCAGCAGCGCGAGCCCGAACAGCAGCAGCGCGATGAAGGTCGTGGAGATCGCGGCGAACGCGACGAGCCCGTTCCGGCGGAGGCCGGCGGTGACCTCCCGGAAGTAGTACTCGACGCGGCGGGCCACTAGCTGTACACCCCACGGGACTGGTCGCGGACGACCCTACCGGCGTCGAGCTCGATCACGCGGCGCCGCATCGCGTCGACGATGGCCTGGTCGTGGGTGGCCATGACGACCGTCGTGCCGATCCGGTTCACGCGGTCGAGCAGGCGCATGATGTCCACCGACGTCGTCGGGTCGAGGTTCCCGGTGGGCTCGTCGGCGAGGAGCACGAGCGGGCGGTTCACGCACGCGCGGGCCATGGACACCCGCTGCTGCTCGCCGCCCGACAGCTCGTCCGGGTAGTTGTTGATCTTGTCCCCCAGACCGACCAGCTCGAGGATCTCCGGCACGCGCTGGTCGATCACGTGCTTCGGCTTCCCGATCACCTCGAGGGCGAAGCCGACGTTGTCGAAGACCGTCTTGTCCGGGAGCAGCTTGAAGTCCTGGAACACCGTGCCGATGTTCCGGCGAAGGTACGGGACCTTCCAGGGCGTGAGCTTCGCGAGGTTCTTGCCGGCGACGAATATCTGGCCCTTCGTCGCCTCCTCCTCCTTCAGGAGCAGGCGGACGATCGTGGACTTGCCGGAGCCGGACGGTCCGACGATGAAGACGAACTCGCCCTTCTCGACGTCGACGCTCACGTCGTCGACCGCGACGACGCCGTTCTTGTAGACCTTGGTGACGTGCTCAAGGCTGATCATGGTCGATGACCGGGGGTTGAGGGGGGGCCGAACCGCCGGGAGTCTAGCAGGTCACCCCGGCGAACGGAGCGAACCTCCACTACCCTTCCTGCCGATGAGGACGGTCGAACACGGCCCGCCCGGAATCGTCGCGCCCGCGCGTACCCTCTCGCGGCTGCATCGTGCGTTCGCGACCCTCGCGGGCCCCATGCTGATCACCGTGTCGGTCCTGGTCGCGATGCGGGGGTTCGTCTTCGCGAACCACCTTGCGAACCAGCATCCCGACATCCTGACGTTCTGGCTGCCGCGCTCCTGCCTGATGGGGCGGAGCATCGCGGCCGGTCATGTTCCGCTCTGGAACCCCTTCGAGATGATCGGCACACCGTTCGCCGCCGACCCACAGTCGGGGTGGCTCTACCTGCCGAACATGCTCCTGTCGTGGCTGTTCGGGTGCGGCGGCGGCCTGCGCGCGTTCATCCTTCTACAGCCGATCCTCGCGGGGCTGGGGCTCCACTGGTTCCTGCGGAAGGAGGGCCTGCACCGCGCCGCGGCGACGGCCGGCGGCCTGTCGATCGCGATGATGATGTCGGCCTCGAACGTCGGCATCTCGCTGCCGTTCTCAGGAGCGCTCGCCTGGACGCCGCTCGTGCTCGTCGGTGCGTCGGGTTACTTCTCGGCCGAGCGGTGGTCGCGCCGCCTGCTGTGGCTCGCGCTCGCCGGGCTCGCGTGGGGGCAGGTCGCCAGCGCGCACCTGTCGCACGGGCTCGTGATGTGCACGGGGATCGTGACCGTGTACGTCGTCGCCCGCGGCGTGCACGAGGTCCGGGCCGAGCGGCTGCGGCCGCGGGGGGCGCTCTCGATGGGGCTCGGGTTCCTCGCGTTCCTGCCGCTCGCCAACCTCGCGATCCTGATCCCGCGTTTCGCGCTGTTCTCACGCTCGAGCCTGCGGGGCGGGTACTCCGCGCTCGGCGGGACGCTCGCGCGCATCGCCGGGGTCGAGGACCGGCCGCTGCCGACCGACGGCGTGTGGAGCGGGTGGCCGTTCGCGCTCGCGGTCGCGCCCGGCGCGTACGCCGGCGCGGCGATCCTGCTCTTGGTCCCGGCGTCGCTACGCGCACGCGCGCACCGGTATCTCGTCGCGGCCGTCGGGATCACAGGGGTCGCCGCCTACCTGCTGACCCTCAGCCTGTTCATCGGCGCTGCGTGGTTCCGGAACCTGCTCCTCCGGCTGCCGTTCGGCGACGTCTACCTGCACAACCCGGGGCGCCTGCGCTACCTGATGCTGCTCTTGGTGCCGGTGCTCGGCGCGGTCGGCATCCAGAGCTTCCTCGAGCGGCTGCCCTCGCTACGCGAGGGCGCGTGGTGGCTCGGCGCCGGCGCAGTCCTGTTCCTCGGGCTGCCGCTCGCGATAGGCGCGCATCCGTGGCGCTTCCTGCTGTTCGGGATCGGCATCCTGCTCACGGTGCCGGTCCTCGTGTGGCTGTTCCGTGGACGAAGGTGGGCGGTGATGGCGCTCGTTGGCGTGCTCGCCGCCGAGCTGCTCGCGAGCGCCGTGTGGTCCTCCGTGTACGAGGGCGGAACCGTGTACCTCGGGCTCGAGGGGACGGTGCACCCGGTTCTCGCATACCAGCCACTCCGGTGGCCAGACGTGCCGCTCGGCAAGTACCTGGAACCGGGGCCGATCGCCCGGTACCTGCAGCAGCAGGGTACGGACGACGGCCGGTACCTCGCGTGGATCCAGCCGGCGGCGGTCTTCAACAAGGGCTACCTGTTCACGCAGGAGTCGGCAGACTGGCCGGCGCTGCTGCTCGGCCGGGCGGTGCTGTTCCGGCTGGACGACGCGCTCGGCTACTCCCCGATCCAGCTGCCCCGGTACTGGTCGTACGTCCGCGCGACGAACCGCCTGCCGGTCTTCTACAACGCCTCGGTGCTGCAGCTGCCGACGCTCGAGGACGTTCGGCTGCTCGGGATCCGGTACCTCATCGTGCCGGACGGCGTCGACCTGCCGCCGGGCCTCACCGGACGCGAGGTCTCCACCGACCACGGCTACGCCCTGCACGAGGTCGACGGCTGGGAGTCGCGCGTCTCGGTCGTGACCGACTGGACCGTGACCGACGGGGCGACGGCGCTGCAGACCGTGCTCCGGCCCGGGTTCGACCCGGGGGCCCGAGCCGTCGTGGAGGGCGACCCGGGGATCGCGCCGTCGACGGGCTACGCTGCGCCGGTCGCGGCGACCTACCGGGAGGTGTGGCCCGAGGACGTCCGGGTCACGGTCGACGCGAGCACGCCGTCGCTCGTGATCGTGCGGAACGCGTGGGATCGCGGCTGGAGCGCGACGATCGACGGGCGGCCGGCGCCCGTGCTGCGGGCCGACTACTTCCTGCAGGGTGTGCCGGTCTCGGCCGGGCACCACGAGGTGCGCCTCACGTACACGGACCCGAACATCGGCCGCGGTCTGCTGGCATCAGCGGTCGTGTGGCTGGGCTGGCTCGGCCTGCTCGTCGGGGCGCTCATGCGCGAGCGCCGCCGCCGGGGCGCTACCGGCGCGCGTCCGGCCTGACGAACGGCGGCCGGACCCCCTCGTCGAGCAGCGCCCCGTACAGGCGCGGCCTCCGGTAGGCGTTCCCCCAGCTTTCCTCGTTCCGGTACCGCCGGAGCCGGTCGAGGTCGATGTCCGCGAGGAACACCCCCTCCTCGGGACCGGCCTCGACGAGCAACATGTCCCGAGAGGGGCCGTCGATCTCGGCGAAGGCGACGCCGTCGAACGCCATCGACCGCCCGCCCTCGTCCGGGTAGTTCGTCAGCGTGATCGCGGCCATGTTCTCGTAGGCCCGAGCCCGGAGCTGCGTGGTCCGGTTGATCTCCATCTCACAGGAGTTCGGGTTGAGGATCAGCTCGGCTCCCTCGAGCATGAGCACGCGCGCGCTCTCGGGGAACTCGCGGTCGAAGCAGATCATCGCGCCCACCGTCACCGGACCCACCGCCGTGTCGAGCTCCGCCACGCGGAAACCGTCGCCGGCTGTCAGATCCGCCTCGTCGCTGAAGTCGCACGTGTGGACCTTGGCGTACGTGAGCACCGGTTCGCCCCGCCGATCCACGACCGTGACCGTGTTCCGCGGCAACGGTTCCCAGGCCTCCAGGTACGTGACCGCGATGGCCATGTCGAGCTCCCGCGCGAGCCCGCGGAAGCGAGCGACGAAGGGGCCGTCGGAAGGCTGCGCGAGCGCCTTCCATCCCTCGAGACCGCCAGGGTGGTCCACCGCGAAGTGGTGCGCGACGCTGAACATCTCCGGGAACAGGGCGATGTCGGCGCCGAGCTCCTTCGCCCGCCGGCAGAAGCCCTCCGCCTTCGTCGCGTTCGCCTCGACGTCGAAGGCCACGCCGTCCATCTGGAGCAGGGCGACCCGCAGGACGGCCACGGCTACGTCCCCTCGCCGTTCTCGGCCCGGCGCCGAAGCTCGGCCTCGATCAGCTCGTCGATGTCGCCGTCGAGCACGCGGTCGACGTTGCCGATCTCGACGTTCGTCCGGTGATCCTTCACGAGACGATACGGGGCGAGCACGTACGAGCGGATCTGCGAGCCGAAGTCGATCCCACGCCGCTGGCCGCGGATGTTCTCGAGCTTCTCCTCGAGCTTCCGGCGCTCGAGCTCGGCGAGGCGCGCCTTCAGGATCCGCATCGCGACGGCCCGGTTCTGCAGCTGCGAGCGTTCGTTCTGGCACGCGGCGGTGATGCCGGTCGGCAGGTGCGTGATCCGCACGGCCGAGTCGGTCGTGTTCACCGACTGCCCGCCGGGCCCGGTCGAGCGGTAGACGTCGATCCGCAGGTCCTTCGGGTCGATGTCGACGTCCCCCTCGTCGGTCTCCTCGAGGAGCGGGATGACGTCGAGCGAGGCGAACGAGGTGTGCCGGCGCTTCGCAGCGTCGAACGGCGAGATGCGCACCAGCCGGTGCACGCCGCGTTCGGCCGAGAGCAGCCCATACGCGTTCTGGCCGTGGACGATGAACGTCGCGCTCTTGATGCCGGCCTCCTCCCCGTAGAGCATCTCGTCGACCTCGATGTCGAAGCGCTCGCGCTCGGCCCAGCGCAGGTACATGCGGAGCAGCATCTCTGCCCAGTCCTGCGATTCGGTGCCGCCGGCCCCGGCGTGGAGCATCGCCACGGCATCGTTGCGGTCGTACTCGCCACCGAGCAGCGTCGCGAGCTCGAGCTTCTCCATGTCGGCCTCGAGCTCGGCGAAGCTCCGCGCGAGGTCCGCCGCCATCTCACGGTCGGACTCCTCGGCGAGGAGCTCGTCCATGGCTCGGGCGTCGGCCAGGCGGCGCTCGAACGACTCGAACCGTTGGATGTCGGCCCGGAGGCGCGCCAGACGGGTGGTCAGCTCCTGCCCGCGGGCGGGGTCGTCCCAGAGCGAGGGGTCCGAGGCCTGCTGCTCCAGCTCGGCCACCTGCGCGCGCTTCGCGTCGACGTCAAAGGAACTCCTTCGCGGACGCGATGCGCTTGGACAGCTCCTCGAGACGCTCGGTGTGCTCGCTCATGGCGCGCACCATGTTACCGGCCGATCCTCGCCGTCGCGTCCTTCAGGCCGTGGCTCCGTGGCACTTCTTGTACTTCTTGCCCGAGCCGCACGGGCAGGGGGCGTTCCGCGGCACCTTGTCGCTCCTGGCCTGCGAGGCCGCACCGGCGTTCGCCTCGGCCTCGCCGTGGCTCATCGTGACGCGCTGCGGCCTCGGCCTGGACGGCTCGTCCTGGCGGACCAGCTCCACGCGGTAGATGTACTTCACGAACTCGTCGCGGATCGCCTGCGTCAGCTCCTGAAACATGTCGAAGGCCTCGCGCCGGTACTCCACCAGCGGGTCCTTCTGCGCGTACGCCCGCAGGTGGATGCCCTCCTGCAGGTAGTCCATCTCGTACAGGTGCTCGCGCCACTTCGTGTCGGTGATCGAGAGCAAGACCATGCGCTCCAGCTCGCGCATAACCTCCGAGCCGAGCGTGCGCTCCTTCTCCTCGTACAGCTCGAGTGCCTCGTTCACCGCCAGCTCGGCCACCTCGCTTGAGCTCTTCACGTCCTCGAGGTCGGCCTTCATGATCCGCGTCGGGTAGACCTCGCCAAGGGTGGCGAGCAGCACGTCCAGGTCCCACTCCTCGGCGAACACGTTGGCCGGGGCGTGCTCGGCGACCGTGCGCTCGACAACGTCGGAGACCATGTCGAGGGCCTGCTCCTTGAAGTCCTCGCCCTTGAGGATCTTCTGGCGCTCCTCGTAGATAACCTGGCGCTGCGTGTTCATCACGTCGTCGTACTTCAGGATGTTCTTGCGGCGCTCGAAGTTGAGCTCCTCGATCTGCCGCTGCGCTGACTCGACGGCGCGGGTCACCATCCTGGCGGTGATCGGCTCGTCGTCCGGCCACTTCAGACGGTCCATGATCGAGCTCACGCGGTCACTCGCGAACATCCGCATCAGATCATCCTCGAGCGAGAGGTAGAACCGCGACTCGCCCGGGTCGCCCTGACGGCCGGACCGACCTCGCAGCTGGTTGTCGATGCGGCGCGATTCGTGCCGCTCGGTGCCGAGCACGTACAGACCGCCGAGCGCGACGACCTCCTCGTGCTCGGCGTCGGTCTGCGGCTTGAGCTTGGCGTAGACCGGGGCGTACTCGGCCTCGTACTCGGCGCGCTCCTCCGGCTCCATCTCGAACATCAGGTAGCGGTCGTTGTCGAAGCCCCGCGCGGCCATCTCCTGGCGCGCGAGGTACTCGGGGTTGCCGCCGAGCAGGATGTCGACGCCTCGTCCGGCCATGTTCGTCGCGACGGTGACCGCGCCCTTCCGCCCTGCCTGCGCCACGATCATGGCTTCCTTCTCGTGGTTCTTCGCGTTCAGGACGCTGTGGGGGACCCCGCGGCGGCTCATCAGCGTGGAGAGGCGCTCGGACTTCTCGATCGACACGGTGCCGACGAGGACCGGTTGGCCCTTCTCGTGCCGCTGGACGAGGTCCTCGACGACCGCGTTCCACTTCGCATCCTCGTTCTTGTAGATGAGGTCCTGCTCATCCACACGGATCATCGGCCGGTTCGTCGCGATGTCGACGACGCCCAACTTGTAGACCGCCTCGAACTCGGCCATCTGGGTCTTCGCCGTACCCGTCATGCCGGCGAGCTTCTCGTACATCTTGAAGTAGTTCTGGATCGTGATAGTGGCGAGGGTCTGGTTCTCCTCCTTGATGCGAACCCCTTCCTTCGCCTCGATCGCCTGGTGGAGGCCCTCGGAGTAGCGCCGACCCTCGAGCACGCGGCCGGTGAACTCGTCGACGATCTTCACCTCGCCATTCGTGACCAGGTACTCGACGTCGCGGTGGTACAGCTCCTTCGCGCGGAGCGCGTTCTGCAGGTGGTGGACGAGCGGCGTGTGGACGTGCTCGTAGAGGTTATCGAGGCCGAGCGCCTCCTCGACCTTCGCGACGCCCGACTCGGTGACCGCGACGGTCTTCTTCGCCTCGTCGACCTCGTAGTCGTCATCGCGGCGGAGACGAGGCACGAGGCGCGCGAAGGTCTGGTACCACTTCGCCGAGTCGGCCACCATCCCGCTGATGATCAACGGCGTTCGCGCCTCGTCGATAAGGATCGAGTCCACCTCGTCGACGATGGCGTAGTAGTGGTCGGGTTGGGCCATGTCTTCGGCGCGCATCGCCATGTTGTCGCGGAGGTAGTCGAACCCGAACTCGCTGTTGGTGCCGTACGTGACGTCGGCGGCGTACGCCGGCCGCCGCTCCGTCGGGGTCATCTGTGCCTGGATCAGGCCGACGCTCGCGCCGAGCGCCCGGTAGATCCCGCCCATCCACTCCGAGTCACGCTTGGCCAGGTAGTCGTTCACGGTCACGATGTGGACACCGCGCCCGGTGAGCGAGTTCAGGTACACCGGCATCGTGGCGACGAGCGTCTTGCCTTCGCCGGTCTTCATCTCGGCGATCTTCCCCTCGTGGAGGACGATCGCACCCATCACCTGCACATCGAAGTGCCGCTGGCCGATCGTCCGCCGCGCCGCCTCGCGCACGCACGCGAATGCCTCCGGGAGGATGTCGTCCAGCGTCTCCCCGCCTGCCAGGCGCCGCCGGAACTCCTCGGTCCTGCCGCGGAGCTCTACGTCGGTGAGATCCTCGACCTCGGGCTCGTAGGTGTTGACGAGGCCGACGATCTGCTCCAGCCGCCTGATCCTGCGACCTTCACCGATCTGACCGAGCTTCTCGATGACCAACGGGGCACCTCACGCGGAACAGCGGGTTCGACGTTCGATTCTAGCCGAGGTGCCCCGGAACGCCGGGCGCCCGGTCCTGGCGGCGGGCAGTGGATCGGGTCGCTAGGTGATCTCGATCATCTTCTCGCGCACGGCGTACACGACCGCCTCCATGCGCGAGTGCAGGTGGAGCTTCTCCAAGATGTTGCGGATGTGGTTCTTCACCGTGTTCTCGGAGATGTACAGCTCCTTCGCGATGTCACGGTTGTTCATGCCCTTCGCGACGAGCTTGAGGACCTCCATCTCGCGGTCGGTCAGGCGTGGCGCTGGGATCTCCGGCTTCTCGGCCGAAGCCTTCGATATGGCCGCGAACTCGTTCAGGAGCTTCGAGGCCATCGACGGTGAGATGCGCGACTGTCCCGCCCACACCGAGCGGATCGCGTCGGCGACCTCCTCGATCGGGATCTCCTTCAGCAGGTATCCGGACGCCCCGGCCTTGATCGCCTCGTAGAGGTCGGCCTCCTCGTCCGAGATCGTGAGCATGAGGATCTTGACGTGCGGCATCAGATCCCGGATCTGCACCGTCGCCTCGATCCCCGATCGCTTAGGCATGCGGACGTCCATGAGGATGACGTCCGGCATGAGCTCCTGGGCCTTCTCGACGGCCTCGGCGCCGTCGGAGGCCTCACCGACCAACTCGAGGTCCGGCTCCTGCTCGAGGACCATCTGGAGTCCACGACGGAACAGCGCGTGGTCGTCGACCACGAGCACCCGGAGCTTCTCCGACTCGCCTGCCTCGTCCTTGCGTTTCGCAGCCACCGGGACCCCCGGATGGGTTCAGGCCCGGGGACCCCCGGTCACTCGACCGGGCCGGTCTCCTCCGGGCTCACCTGAGCCGATTCTACGCGACCCGCCCGCGCCACCAGGCGAGTTCGCCTCTTCGTGTGGTGATCCCTCAGCTGGCGCTCGAGCTTCTCTGCGAGCCGATCCAGGGCCGATCCGACGTCGTTCGCCTCGGCGTGCGCACGGAACGTCTTGCGCGGTGTCTCGAGCGTCGCCTCCACCCGCTTCTTCCCGCCGAGGCGGGGGTTCTTCTCGGAGATGACCTCGATCTCGACGCGCGTGGCGCGCGGTTCCATCCGCTCGAGCCGTCCGAGCTTGTGCTCGGCTGCGGTCCGCATCTGGTCGGTGATCCTCGTGCCACGACCCTTCACGAACAGATCCATCCGTGTTCCTTCCTGCCTCATGTCGTCCCGTGCCGCACGGCCCGGTGGCACTCGGCCGGCCGGGCCCGGAGATGGGCTCACGCCCGGCTGACCTGGTCTTTGTCCCCACACTCGCCTGCGGAGGGGATCGCCGTCCACAGGACGGCTTAGCGCCTTCTCCCGGCGAGGTCTCCCCGCCGAGGCAGGGCTTACATCTAAACCGCGCCATGCTCAGCAACCAAGGGTCGCCTTACGTGGGTCGCTTCGCCCGCGGCTGGCATCGACTACCGGGGAGCTTCCTCCCCGGGCAACCACAGACCCGGGCGTGAGCCCGACCGAGTATACCGAGCGGGCAGCGGCCCGGAGATCGCTCGCGCAGCCGTGAGCAGGTAAACGGAGTGCGCCCCGGCCTCGAGGAGCGAGAGGGCGCACGCCGCCGCGGTCGCTCCGGTCGTCAGGACGTCGTCGACGAGCAGCACCCGCGGCGGCGGTCGGTCCGCGACGCGGAACGCCCCAGCCATCGCGGCCCGCCTCTCCGCGCCGCCGCGCCGGGCCTGCGGCGAGGTGTCGGTGGCGCGAAGGAGTAGACCCTGGACCGGCAGGTCGAGCCGCCGCGCGACGACCCGCGCGAGCGCGGCGGCCTGGTCGAACCCGCGCTCCGCGAGTCGCCGACGGGAGAGCGGCACCCAGGACACCGCCTCGGGGCGACCACCGGGCGGTGGAACAGCGACCATCGCGGTCGCGAGCGCCTCGGCCACCGCCCGCCAGCCGGAGAACTTCAGTCGGTGGACGGCGGCGCGGACCGGCCCGCTGAACAGGAACGGCGCGCGGGCGGTCGCGATCTCGCGCGGTGGGCAGCCCCGGCACCGGGCAACCTCGCGCTCGGTGGGCAGCCCGCAGCGCGCACACCACGGCGGGGTGAGGGGGACGGCCTCGGCGAGGCACGCCGGGCAGAAAGGCCAGGCACCGCTCCCGCACCCCGCGCACCTCCTCGGGAAGAGGATGTCGAGGAGCGGGTCCAGCACGGCCGGACGCTAGCATCCGCCGCCGACATCTAAGTTGGCTCTTGTCCTAGGTTGCCTCCCGGATCGGGTTGTCGAAGCGGCTGAGGAACACCGACTGGAGGGGCGTTGCCCGCTCCGAAGCTGTGAGAGCCGAACGGCCGCCCGA
>Ga0315279_10000866_pt1 | contig 54528 bp, 43 predicted proteins | sample YL17G06_20_MG_FD_203694 | JGI IMG/M metagenome (GOLD analysis project Ga0315279, IMG submission 203694) | Sediment microbial communities from Yellowstone Lake, YNP, Wyoming, USA - YL17G06_20 | ecosystem: Environmental > Aquatic > Freshwater > Lake > Sediment | place: USA: Wyoming | collected... | reverse complement strand
ACTACCACTCTATAATTATTTTCGATAAGCAAATCTACAATGTGTGAAGCGATAAAACCCGCTCCACCAGTAACCAAAACTTTCTTTTTCATAATGACAAATTTAGTGCCTGGCACCTTTTTTGTCATAAAGGTAAAATTTGGTGCCAGAAGCCTCCTTTTTCCTATAATTACCATACTATAACTAAAGCAATTACACTGCAGATGATGCTAATCCCCCATAATAAGAAAACTACGTTTCGATGTGTTATACCCTGAGCTAAAAGACGATGGTGAAGATGCCCTTGGTCTGCTTGGAAAATAGGATGATGACTTCTATATCTCCTCCAGATAGCAAAAAGGGTATCGAAAATAGGCAGAGCCAGAATAATAATAGGAATAAAAATAAAGAAAGCCTGCTCACTCTTTAGTACCCATAAAGCCCCTATAGAAGCTAACATAAAACCCGCGAAAGTACTACCCGAATCTCCTAAAAATATCTTTGCAGGGTAAAAGTTATATTTCAAGAAAGATAGCATACTCGCGGCTAGAGCAATAGATATAAGATTGAGAGAAGTAAAATTCTGTTTTAATCCTAAAATAAAAAAAGTAATTAAGGTAATAATGGTAACCCCACAGGCCAATCCATCCAAACCATCTATTAGGTTGATAGAATTAGTAATACCTACTATCCAGAAGATTAAGAAAGGATAAAAGAGATAACCTAACAAATCAAAACTTTTTAACTGATTTACTATAAAACTATTTATTAAATTACTGTTATATATAATCACCAATAAAGCTGGTATCATTTGAATTACGAATTTATATTTAGGGGAGAGATCTACAATATCATCTACTACACCTAATAACAGAATAATTACCCCACCTATCAAAAGAGTTTTAAACTGTCCTTCTATCTGCACTATAAACAGCAAACTCAATAAAAAACTAAAAAATATAACTATCCCTCCTAAATTGGGGGTAGCTTCCTCATGTACTTTGCGGTGACCGGGTAAATCTACCATATTTTGTCTTTCTCCAACGCGAGCCATATAAGGAGTTAAAATATAGGAAACAACAAAAGCGATAACGCCAACTTCTATATATTTCAATAAATATTCTCCTCTTTTTTAAAATCAGCCAATTTATCGATGGATTGGTTTATAAATTCGCTAATTTATTTGGCCAATTTTTTCTTTAAATTTTCTATACAAGCTACCGGTGAAGGATCAATTTGATTTAATATAGCTAAATAATAGCTCACTAAATCGCCCAGATAGATTAGTGAAAACATCCGAGTCAATTTACTCTTACCTTTAGTGGTGCAAACTATAAACTCTGCTACTTTATCTTCGATAATCTTTCGGGTAATCTCTCTTCTTTGTTCTATCCGCAAAGACCCCTCTTTATCTTCCAAATAAATAATTTTAACCTGTCTGTTTATGTTATTTTCTATTTCATAACCAACAATTTCGTTATGATTTAATTCAGAAAATACATTCCAGAAACAGGGCCATTTACTGTTTTCGTTTATCTGAGTCTTCCAGCGCATGGCGACTGCTTCTAATAATCCTTCAGTACCATAAACCAAAGGTAGATATTGGTATAAGCTCAAAGCTATCTTTTTAGCCAGATTATTTTTAAGGGGAGATTTACCTCTATATTCTTTAGAGAGTCCCTCTAAAATATTGACCGTTTCTTTTATCTCTTCATTTCTTCCTTTTATTAAACCTAACTTTTCTAATACTTTCAATATAGGAAAGAATGAATAGGAAATGGCGGCTCGAGGCTGAATCCCTGATGGTACTTTAATTATAGGAAAGTTATTTTCTATGGATAGAGTTTCGAATTTGCCTCCTGAAGCTAAAGCAATAACTTTGGCTTTAACTTTCAGACACTTTTTTAAAGTAGAGAGAGTTTCTTCGGTATTCCCAGAGTAACTTACTGCAAAAACTAAAGAATCTTTATTTACAAACTTAGGGATATCGTAACCGCGAATAACTATTATGGGAATAGGTAATTCGTCAGCCAAATAAGTAGATAGTAAATTCCCTCCTATGGCAGACCCTCCCATTCCCAATACCACAATATTTTTTAATTTCTGGGCAGAAATAGGGGATATTTGGGAGGAAATGGAAAATTCTTGGCCTAAACGTAAGGCATCTTTCATCTTCTGAGGAAACTCCTCTAACAACTCTATCATATTGGCCTTATCTAGCACAGAAAAATTTCCCTCTAATATTATCCTTATATTCTCTTTACTTTTTCTTATCTCCTCCATAATCTATCCTGCCCTCCCCTCAATTATTTTTACTTTATGTCTATATTCTCATATTTTATAACATATCACACAACCATCGCATACTCAAGCACAAAAATGACAAATTTAGCAAATTTAGTGCCAGGCACCAAATTTGTCATAAAGGTAAAATTTAGTAAAATTTAGTGCCAGAATCCCCTAAAATTATTTATTTAAAAGGCTCAGGGAGCCGCAGATAACCAGGGATAAAAATCAATAGTGCCATTTGCGTTATCCCAATAAACCCGATCTCCGGTAGTGTTGTTACTCCCTGACCATTTGGGACCAGCAGCATCTCCCCACCAATTTTTTTCTGCCTTAATCGGATGATTAGTTTTATTATATATTCCATAATTTTTATTACCAGTTACTATGTTTCCTCCTGGGCTATTCCCTCCTGAAGGATATTCATTCCCAATATCAGGATTAACCACATTCCCCAAAACATTATCAATTAATATTCCACAATAACTATTATTATTGATAGTATTATAAGAAATAACAGGAGTAGCACTCTCTCTACAATAGATACCAGTATTTGAATTATTGCTAATATCATTGTAGTTAATCTTGGGGGAAGAATCACCACAGGTACGTATTCCATACTGATTAGAAACTATAGAATTATTTTTAATTATCCCTGCTCCTCCTGTAGCAATCTCTATTCCACTATAGTTATTGTTTTTAATATTATTATTCTCAATAGTAGGGCTAGAATTGCTATAGTTTATACCATAACTAGTATTATTTTGTATTATGTTATTTTTTATACTTATGAAGGAATAATTGTTAAAATATATTCCAACACTAACGCTATTATTGCCATCGATAGTAAATCCAGATATTGTGACATTATCGGCTTCAATAGTAATTAAATTTCCAGCATATCCAAGTCCGTTTATAAAAGTAGATTCCTTTCCAGCTCCCTGGAGAACAATTCCTTTATTTATTATCAACTTTTCATTATAAGTCCCTGCGGATACTATAACCGATTTTCCAGGAGGAACTGTAACTATCCCCTCAGCTATCGTGTTAAAGGGGTGGGTTTCGGTCCCATCTTCTGTCCCGCTGGCATTTCCTGCATCTACATAAGTATTGGGGTCATAATCTATTATTGCGGTTACGGTAGAGCTTTCATTACCGGCAGTATCAAATGAGCTAATGGAGATGTTGTTGGTTCCTTCGGAAAGATTATAAGAATATGACCAAATAGTATCAGAATTTATCGATATAACCTCTGCCCCATTGATCCAAATAGCAGTATTGGCTTCTTTGGTGCCTGATAAGGCTTGAAAAGAGATGTTGGTCGGTGAAGTTACTAGATTTAAAGTAAGAACTTCTGGTGGCACTGTATCCAAAATAATATTAGCAATAATTGCAGTGCTTTCATTGCCGGAAATATCTCGGGAAGTGATAGATAAATTATTTTCCCCTTCAATAAGCAGAAGAGAATAAGACCAATCTATAGATGAATTAAGAGAAACTGCTTCGATCCCGTTAATCCAGATGGAAGTATTGGCTTCCTTAGTACCTGTTAAAATCTGTAGTGAGACATTAGTCGGAGAGGTTACACTATTTAAGATAGGTTGGTTAGGAGGAATTATATCTTGGATAGTTATTTTCCATTGTATGCTATCCTCAAATTCTCCATCACTTACTAAAACTTTTACTGTTTTTATCCCATAGTCGCCATATTCGGAAAAATATTTCCAAGTGCTTTTTGAAGCACTGCCTATTCCAGACGAATTGGATATTGGCTCTCCCTCTAAAAACCATTGATAATCTAAAGTCGTATTTAAGTCAACATCCGTACCTTGAATTTCAAATTTTACAGAATCCCCCTCATTAATTTCAATATTTAAATTGAGGGGAAAATAAGAAAGGATTTGGGGAGGGTTATTCATATTTATCACTTCAATTTCAAAGATCTGCTGGACCTTATATTTTCCATCGGAAATTTCCACGATTACTTGATGAATTCCCACTTGATTATTAGTTGGCATCCATGTAATTAAACCATTTTTTTCAGTATCAGTATTAATGCTCATTCCCTCTGGTTTGATAATAAGAGAATAATTCAAGTTATCTCCATCAGGATCGCTAGCCTCTACCCGATATGAATATAACTGATCTTCTTTAGCAGTAATGATAGGTTCAGAAATTATAACTGGGGCTCTATTTAGAAAAGGAAGAATATTTACCAAATTTTGGCATCCCCCTATTAATATTAAAATAATTAATCCAGACAACAATACAAAAAATTTCTTCATCTCTTAATACATCCCTTTCTTCAAATATTTTTTGATTCGCTAAGGTGATTAAGGTTTACTTTTAGTATCATTTATTAATAGGTACTCTTCTATAAATAATAACAATAATAATAAAAAAATATGGAATACCCTCAGTTCTTATTTATTTTATTTATTTTTTTATTTTCCAAAAATTCTTACTGCATTATCATGATAAATCATCTTTAATGTTTCATCATCAAGATGAAGTCCTTTATACACTGCATCTGGGTCAGTATTTTTCCGAGCTTTTTTACTCATCATCTTATAAATTGATGAAGGCAAGGTAAATTCCTCTTTCTCTAGCATATCAAAATAACTTAAAGTTACCTCCTCAATATAGCTCCTGCTTTTCGCTCGATAAGAAGTAATTACTATATCAGTCCCAAAGTTTATACGGTCACGATATTTTTGCATAAATTCCCGGAAATCCACAGCATTCTGAGAAATACTTTTAAATCCAGCTACTTGAAAATCAGGATGACCAAAACTTATGTCAGTATAGAGATTAGGATAAGTATCAAGAAGTCTGCTTAAGAGAGTAAGATTGCTTGAAGTTAAGATAAAATGAGGGGCAATAACCACTAAATTAGGGAAGGTTTTCAAAATCCTCTCCATTTGGTCCAGAAAGCGACCACTGTTTATATGATAAAGGATGGGTATTCTCTGTTCTTCGCAATATTTATATACCTCCATCATCCCAGGATCATCTAAGGGAAGTTTGAAAAAATAATCATAAAAATAACCATGACCATTATACAATTTTAAACCTTTGGCTCCAGCTGTAATACAAGCCTTTAACTTTTCCAATTTATCTTCATCGAGAGGATTTATGGTACATAAAGCAATAAATTTATCAGGATATTTTTTACTTATATTGATTATCTCTTCATTATTCTGATCATATTTAGTAAAACCGTATTTAGGATTTAAATAAAAGGTATACTTGGAAGTCCCCAATAAAACCATTTTTTCAATCTGACAGTCTTCCATCATCTTAAGGAGGATTGGTATATTGCGGAAGGATTGAACATGTTCGTGAGAATTTATAATTTTAAAAGCTGCTCTTTTCTCTCTTAGGGTTGAATCCATTTGGATAATAAGGGATGACGGTTGGTTATCTATCCATAAAGGTAAATATCCTATTTGCCTGAGATACCACAAAAACATCGCAGCTAATAAAATAATTATTATGATATAAAACCACAAATCGCTTTTTTTTCTCTTTTTTACCATTTTATTAGTGATAGTTTTTTGGGTCATTTTCTTTAATTCTCCTTGGGAATAAATAACTGAAATTAATTATACACTATTTCTTAAAAAATCTTCAACTATAATTTATGACAAATTTGGTGCCTGGCACCTTTTTTGTCATAAAGGTAAAAAAAGGTGCCAGGCACTTTTTTTTACATTCTGGGATCTCCCATAGATAACTTGAACTATTCTAAATAAAATAGTATACTTTTGCCATTATGGTAAGAAAAAACAGGAAAGAAATTGAATATAAAAATGCACTCTATCATATTATAATTAAGGGAATTGAAGGAATAGATATTTTTGCTGATAATGTAGATAGAAATAAATTTTTACAGTTTCTGCAAAAAACCTCCAATTTATTTAAAGTTCATATATTTTTTTATGCCCTAATGGATACACATTCTCACCTTCTCTTAAAGACAGAGGAAGCAAATCTCTCTCAAGCCATGCAATTTTTAAATTCCTCTTATGCTCACTGGTATAACTTAAAACATATTAGAAAAGGTCATCTCTTCCAGGATCGCTATAAAAGCCATCTTATCTTAAATCCTTTTTACCTGTATAGTGTGTCATCTTATATTAGTCTAAATCCAGTAGAGGCCGGATTGGTAGATTCTCCCGAAGAATTCCCCTGGAGTAGTTTTCAATATCTTCTCCCTGCTCCAGATAAAATCACTCCCCCTTGGCTAAAGATTGATGAATTCTTGACACTTTGTGAAACCAATCCAGATAATTTTATTAATTTTGTAAAAGAAAATAGCCAAAAAAATAACTCGGAAAAGGCTCTCCAGAATTTTAATAAAATAACTTCAAATTATATCCAAAATAAACCAGCCAAAAATATAGAAAATAGGTTAGAAAAAGTTAAAGAACGATTTGGAGATATCGAAAATAATAAACACCTAAAGCATTTGCTTGTCTACCTATTAATAAAAGAAGGTTATAGAATAAAAGATATAGCAACTTCTTTAAGCCTTACCCGACAAAGCGTACTAGGAATAAGCAAGAAAATTCATAAGAATTTAATTACTGATCATTTTTACCAACTCTTACTAAATCAGATTAAAACAAACCTATTGTCATAAAGGTAAAAAAAGGTGCCTGGCACCTTTTTTTACCTTGGAGAAAAACATGAAAAAGATAGTATTTTTTTTTATTTATATTACTACTGTACTATTTCTATTAGTATGCTCACCAATAACTGTGCAAGTGGAAGCTAACCGTTATGATCCCAGCTTAACCTGGCAGGTTTTAGAAAGTCCTCACTTCTCGGTCTATTTTTACCCACATCAAAATAAAGATTACGAATATAATAGCGAACAGTCAGCTCAAGAAGTAGCCAATATAGCTGAAGAAGTGTATCTTAAAATTAATACCCAACTAGGCTCTCCAAAACATCACCTGCAGAAGATAGCTATAATTATAGAAGATTTTTCTGATTACGCTCTGGGTTTTGCTTCTTCTTTTCCACATCAAGTGATTCGCCTCTCCTTAACCGCTCCCACTGCTACATCCTTTGATATGAAATTTAAAAGCTGGCTTAAAATAGTTATCCTTCACGAATACACCCACTTAGCTCATTTTGAGATGACTGGTGGGCTTATTACTGCTCTTCGGGCTCTCTTTGGTCAGATAATTACTCCTAATGCCCTCCAACCCATCTGGTCGACTGAAGGATTAGCAGTCTATAATGAAACTAAATTTACCGCTGGGGGTAGAGGTATAGATTCTCGCTATGATATGTATCTTCGTATGGCCACCCTCGAAGATAAATTCAACACCTTAGATCAGATAAATGGTTATTATCTTACTTCCTGGCCCGATGGTACGGCTCCTTATATCTATGGTCAATCTCTAATCCATTTTATAGCCCAAAGATATGGAGAAAGCAAAGTCATTGCCTTAAGTGAGACCTTCTGTCAATACCCTTATTTAGGAATAAATTATGCCCTAAAACAGGCCATTGGTTTAAACTTAACCGAACTATATCAAACCTGGAAAGATTATCTAAAAGAAAAATATCAGCTTCAAGCTCAAAAGATTATCTCCTCAAAAAGTATTACTGAGTCTCAACAACTTACCAACTATAATTATTGGGTCGATTATCCTCGCTGGTTTTCCACACCCAATGGAGATAGAATAGCTGTTAGAGTTTCTTCTCCTCATTCCTATCCTTTCATTCAATTTATCGACCCTTTAACTTCTTCTGTTCCGATAACTTTTTCAAATCTTTCTAATCAAAAAAGCCAAACTTTAATTAAAAGAGTCTATGGTCAGGATTCTTCTTTTAGTATCTCTGGCGATAATTCTAAAATAATATATTCTAAATTAGGAGATTATGAGCAGTTTTATAAATATTATGACCTTTATTTATTTGACTTAAAAACAAATAAAGAAATCCGCCTATCTGAAGGTTTACGTGCTCGTGATCCAAACTGGTCACCTAACCCAGATAATAGTCAAATTGTGGCAGTAATTAATGAATCAGGGACAAACAACCTGGCCTTAATTAATTTACACTCCTCATCCTCAGTCATTAATGAAAGCCAACCTACTTATAACCCCATTAATAAAGAAGATATTATCTATTTAACTGATTTTCGTGATGATACTCAATTATATCAACCTTCCTGGTCTCCCCAAGGGGATATGATCGCTTTTTCCGCCTGGCGACAGGGCTATCAGGATATATATATTTCAAATTTTGACTCTAATCATAATTCTAATAATTCTATTAATTCTATTAATTCTAATAACAATTCTACTTTTTCTCTTTGGCCTATCTTTCAAGACCAATATAATGACCTTAGCCCTTGCTGGTCTCCTAATGGCCAATATCTCTTTTTTTCCTCTGACCGCACCGGAATTTATAATATCTTTGCCTTTTCATTGCCTGATAAAAAATTATATCAAGTAACCAATGTCTTGGGTGGAGCCTTTCAACCGGCTATCTCTCCTGATGGCAGAAAATTAGCTTTTATCAACTATCAGGCTACCGGATACGAACTACATCTTATGGAAGTAAACTCAAACCAGTGGACAGAAATAGAAATAGAATATATTGAGCCTCAAACTATTGCAGCACAACAACCGGTTAATTCACCTAATTTATACCCAGAACAATCTAATAATAATAAAAATCTAAAAATTTCTTCAAAAAATAATTATCCTATTCATCCTTACAATTCTCTAACGAGCCTCTGGCCTCCTACCTACTGGATTCCCGCTGTTCAAATCACCGAAAACGATTTGGGAATTGGCTTTTCAACTGAATTAGAAGATGTACTGGGATTTTATTCCTTACCCTTAACCATTACTTATGGAATACTCCATAATAACTTGAATTACTACCTCAATTATTATAATTATCGCCACCTTCCCATTATTAATTTTTTTCTATCTGGCACTACTAATTCCGCTTTACTTTCTCCAGATCAAAATCTGGATAAGTCCACCAATACTAGCCAAGAAGAAACTATTTGGTGGGAAGAAGGCAAAGTCGGTTTTAATATTTCTTTTCCCTTTACAGGATATACTAAGACTTCTACAAATTCTCGTCCTTATAAACAAACCTTTACTATCGGTTATCAATATGAAAAATCATTTCCCTCTAATCAAGACAAAAATATTTTTCTTACTTCTACAGGTATAACTACAACTTCAACTACTACTTTAGATTCTAACCTAGAAAAAATCGCTAGCCTAAGATTAGGTTACTCCTATTCTAATGCAGAAAAATATGGATTCTCTATCAGCCCCGAACAAGGCCACTCCTTCTCTCTAACTTATGAACATGCCGATAAAGCTTTAGGCAGTGATTATACTTTTGATAAATTAATATTTGATGGCAGACAATTCCTTCCTCTTCCCTTCCTCCATCAGGTATTAGCTTTTCGTTTAGTTGCTGGCTATAGCTCATCGAACCTATTAGAATCAAATTTAGATAAAGAAAAATTTAAATTAGGGGGCTACAATTCTGCGGACAATCTGAGTGATGTTGAGGTGAATATTTTTCCACTCCGGGGGTATAAATCTGCCACTCTTGTCGGGAACAATTTACTTTTAGCCAGTTTAGAATATCGTTTCCCTTTGGCCAACATCGAGCATAGCATTACACTAGGACCTATCTTCCTGTTCTTAGAAAGACTTTCTGGTGTCTTCTTCGTTGATATAGGAAATGCCTGGAAAAGTACAAACCTAAATATAAATACTGAAAAAGCTGAAATCAATTCTAATTGGCAGGACTTTAAAGCCAGTATTGGAGCAGAATTAAAAGCAGACTTCAATCTTAACTATGACTCTCCCTTTACTCTAAGATTAGGAGCAGCCAAAGCACTAATCGACCCCAAAGGATATGATATTTATATCACTTTAGGTACTTCTTTCTAAAAAGGTAAAAAAAGGTGCCAGGCACCTTTTTTTATAATAAACCTACTTTGCTATGGTCACCTAAGATAAATTCGTACACTAAGGGCAAGTCTTTAGAATGATAAATTCGTACATCTTTACCAATCAGACACCTTTGCATTCGCCCTCGTATATTCTCTATTTTAGTCTCTTCTATAACTACACTATATTCAATTTCGCTTTTTTTTATTTCTACTCCATCAGAAAGAGAAGTAAAAGGACCGATATAGGAATCAATTACTCTAACTTTGTTTCCAATTATTACTGGTCCTAATATTTTAGAATTAATAATTTCTGTACTTTTCCCAATTTTAACCCTTCCTAAAATCTGAGAACTCTCATCCACTATTGCTCCACTAATATCTCTTTCCATATCTTCTAAAATTAAACGGTTAGCTTCTAAAATATCTTCCGGTTTCCCGGTATCTTTCCACCAACCTTTAATAACTTCAGCTCCAACCTTATAACCATTATCAATCAACCATTGGATCGCATCGGTAATCTCTAATTCCCCCCGAGCAGATGGCTCTATACTATCAATAGCCAGATGAACATTTTTATCAAAAAGATAGACCCCTATTAAGGCTAAATTACTGGCTGGCTTCTGAGGTTTTTCTACTACCCTTACTACCTTTCCCTCTTCCAGCTCAGCAATTCCAAATTGTCGAGGATTATCCACCTTCGCCAATAAGACAAAGGCATTATAATCTCCCTCATTACACTTTCTTATATAAGGTTTTACTCCATTTTTTAAAAGATTATCTCCCAAATACATTAAAAATTTATCTTCCCCTAAAAAATCGCGCGCCATTACCACCGCATGGGCTAACCCCAAAGCCTCCTTCTGTTCAATGTATGAAATATTTACCCCCCACTTAGCTCCATTTCCTATTTCTTCTTTGATGTCCTCTCCAGTCTCCCCGATAATTATCCCAACATCTTTTATCCCGCAATCCCTAATCGCCTCTATTCCGTAAAATAACACCGGTTTATTAGCAATAGGGATTAAATGCTTAGCACTCGTATAGGTAAGTGGCCTAAGACGAGTTCCTTTTCCAGCGCAAAGTATTATCGCCTTCAATTCAGTTCCCCCTTCTCTTAAAATAATATCTTCCCAATATTTCGGCCTAGAATTTTCCCTGCATCTATTAATATCTTAGGACTTTTAAGCGCTTCTTTAAACACCACCGAATGATTTTCGAAATTAGCTATCTTTTCTATAAATTTTGTATTTTTCTTAAATACTAAAAATATTTTTCCCAACTCATCATGGTTTAATTTTTCATAGACTTGCCGTGCTTTTAATCCAAACTTAATCTCTCTCCCGAATTTTCTCTTCCATCTTCTATCGTATTCAGCTAACTTATCTTCCCGAATACACTCTACTAAAATCTCTGCCGCTTTTAAGCCGTAATAAATACCTCCTCCGGTTAAGGGTTTTATCTGACCAGCAGCATCACCTACTAAAACAATATTTTTATAATAAGTATTACTCACTAATCCCAAAGGAATAATTCCGGCTAATTTATCGACAATTTCACCTTTAATATTATATTTTTTTATAAAATTATCTAATTGCTGCCATCCATTTTGAGTAATAATTCCCAGACGAATAATTTCCTTATTCTCGGGAATAATCCAGATAAAAAAGGGGATATCTTCACACATATGTACTTTAGTAATTTTTAGATCAGAATCAGAAATAGCATTATCCAATTTTATTCTATATTGCATTCCCATATAACAATATTTTTTATTATATATTCTAGCTCCTTCTCTCCTTTTCCCTTTAAACTCTTCTAAATCAAAATTAATAAACTTCCTTACTTTTGATTTTGGCCCATCAGCCCCAATCACTAAGTCAGCATAAATATCATCTACATTAGTATTAACTACATAACCAGACCCTTCTCTCTTTATCTCCACTAACTTCTTTCCACACTCTACATTTAATCCTCGGCTTAACTCTTTATCAAACCTCTCCCGATCTATTACATAAGCCACCCCTGGTCTTTTAATTAAAAAGTTATTATCTCCATAAAAAATTAAGGCTCCTTCAATCTGATTTATAATAGAAGCCTTCGAAAGAGGTAATAAAATATGGTTAAAGACCTGTCTTCCTACAATCCCTGCACAACTCATCGGCTTTCCTACTTCATTATGTTCTTCAATTATGCGTATAGACGATCCAATTTTAAAATGTTTCAATAACTGAGCCGTATAACATCCTGCTGGGCCAGCACCAACAATAACTATTTGCATATAAATTCCTTTGTTTTATTGTATAGTTTTACTATATTATATAACATATACTTTATACTAAAAATATATTCTACAAATAGACCTAAAAATCCTTCTTTTATTTAAAATTTCTTTATCTAAATTTTAGATCCTGGCACTTTTTTTACCTTTATGACAAATTTGGTGCCTGGCAAATTTGGTGCCTGGCACCTTTTTTTCCCTGTTTTTATCTTATGAACTAACTCCCAATTATTCTTAGTCCATTCTACAGCCCTTTTTATACCTTCTTCCAGACTAACCTGAGGTTGCCAACCAAGAAGTTTTTGTGCCTTATTTATGTCTGCCCAGGTTATTTTCATATCAACTTTATGAAACTCTTTATATTGAAGTAGTACTTTCTTCCCAACATATTTTTCAATTAAATTTATAACTTCAGATAGTGGGCAAGGATGATTATTCCCCAGGTTAATTATTTCGTACCCTAAGGGCTTTAAAGCATTAACTGTTCCCCTGGCAATATCATCAATATAAGTAAAATCCCTCTTTTGGCAACCATCACCAAAAATCTCCAAAGGAACACCTTCCATAATCCACTTTATAAACCTGAAAGTAGCCATATCCGGTCTTCCTGCCGGACCATAAACGGTGAAATAACGTAAAATGGTTACATCCAATCCATATAGATAATGATAGGTATAAGCCATCATTTCAGCCGCTTTTTTGGAAACAGCATAAGGTGAAATGGGGGTATTTACGGATAAATCTTCTCGAAATGGTATCTTCTGACCGGCATAAAGTGATGATGTGGAAGCTAATACCAACTTAGGTACTCTATATTCCCGACATAACTCTAATAAATTCAGATTACCACCTGCATTAGTCGAAAGGAAAATAAAAGGATTCTCCAGACTATAGCGCACCCCTACACAAGCCGCCTCATTAATTACTGCCTTCAGACTGTTCGATTGAAATATCACCTTTAATGCATCAAATTTTTCAATATCCATTTCATAAAACCTAAAATTTTTATCGGCTTTGTTTTTTAGATTATTAAGACGCCATAACTTAAGTCTTATGTCATAATAATCATTAAGATTATCCACACCTATAACTTGATAGCCTTCTTCAAGAAGCATTTCTGAAACTTTACTGCCAATAAAACCAGCTGCACCGGTTACTAATATTTTTTCCATCCTGTTTCCCCCAATATCTACTCCTATATATCATACTGATTATCATTGCTTGCTCTATTCCCAAGTTCTACAAAAAAATTCATTAATAATTATAAAATCCCATTTTTAGAAAATATTTCATTTTTTTATCTTTTCTTGAATTAAATCCTGGTAAATTTTATCAATCTTATCCACCATATCTTCTATAGACCACTTATCTTTAATAAATTCCCTGCCTCTTTGCCCATGTAATAAAACAAGATCTTTATTGTCAATATACTTTATAATCCTATTGGTCAATTGCTTTACATCTCCTGGTCTAATTAAAAATCCATTTTGATTATCTTTTATAATCTCGGAAACTCCATCCACATTAAAAGCAATTAATGGTATTCCCACTGCTGCAGCCTGTACCAATACTCGCGGTAGACCTTCGCGTAAAGAAGTCAAAACAAAAATATTCATTATCGCCATTAATTCTTCTACATCTTCTCTATATCCAGCAAAAATAACCTTATCCTCTAAATTCAATTCCTTAGTATAATTTTCTAACTTTTCTCTATCTTCTCCCTCACCAATAATTAATAGTTTTAATGGATAATCTTTTCGTTCTAGGGTAACTTTCTTAAATGCATCGAGAAGAAATTTATGACCTTTCCTCATTTCCATTCGAGCTACATTACCAATTACAAAATGTCTTGGGTTAATTCCTAATTCTCTCTGTTTTTTTTCATAATCAATATTTTTTTTGATATTATAAAATTTATCTAATCTCATTCCACTATAAACTGTATAATACTTCTCTTTTTCCCCAATTCCTTTCTCTACATATTTTTCAGAAAGCATCTCGCTCACCGAAACGTAAGCATCAGTAAATTTACTAGTAAGTCTTTCCAAAAGGAATAAAAGCCAATTTAATAATCCACTATTAAATGCTTGAAAAGTACTTCCGTGTAATCCATGAATGATTACTGGTACTCCAGCTATACGGGAAGCAATCCTTCCCAAAATACCGGCTTTAGTGGTATGGGTATGAACAATATCATAATGATTTATTTTCAATAATTTTATCAATTTTAATAAAATTATTGGATCATATAAGAAATTAAGTTTCCCTTTTAATCCTTTTATCTTAATGATATTAAAATTATTATTTTTAACCTTATTTAAAATATTCTTATCAAATTCCTCACCTATAAGTAAGTCAACTTCATACCTATCTTTATTTAATCCCTGAACTGTAAACAAGGTATTCTCGTCTGCTCCTCCAGTAATCATACGGGCAATGATGTGCGCTATTTTTATTTTTCTTTGCAAATTAAAATTCACTCCTTAATTATTGCTAATTTTATTAAAATTTTTCCCGAGCTTCTTAAATTAATGCTTTCTTTATATTTAGAAGATTTTGATACATATCCTCGTATTGTTTTGCCACCAGATTAAGGGAAAAATGCTTTATAATTCGATTTCTTGCTAATTTTCCTAATACCAGTCGCTCTTCAGAGCTCATTTTTATTAATTTTATCATAGCGTCTGTAAGTGCGTTTCTATCTCCCGGTTTTACTACCATACCGGTTTCTCCTACTATCCAGGCAGAATCTCCCACATCTGTTACTATACAAGGTATGCCACATGCCATGGCTTCTCCTATTGCGTTGGAAAAACTTTCACCCCAAGAAGAAGATGAACAGGCCATGTCCAATCCAGCAGTTATTTCATCCACATCCATACGTTTCCCCAATAAATGTACATTCTTCGTAATCTTTAAATCTTCAATCAATTTTATCAATAAATGATTATTTTTATCTACACCTTGACCCACGAGAACAAAATGGATTTCCGGATATGCTTTATTCAATTTACCAGCCGAATGTAAAAAAGTAACATGGTCTTTCATTATATGATAACGTGCTACAAGGCCAATTAATAAAGTATCTTTCTTGAGACCCAACGAATGACGTAACTTTGTTTTTGCATTATCAAAAGGTTTAAATTGCCCACAATCAAACCCATTAAGGATAATCCTTTTATTTTGATTATTATATCCCAATAGTTCATGTTTTTTTTCACTAACATTTGAATTATAGATAATACGATCGGGATACCACGAAAATTTTGCTCCTAAACGAATGACTAATGCAGTTAAACGTTTTTCCTTTTTTAAATCATCAGGGGTATGCCGAATATTCCATAATAGGGAAACACGATTTGAAAGAAACCATTTAGCCAGCAAAGCAGCCAAGTTTCCATGATACATCCAGCCTTGAATTAATTCAGGATTTATTTTTCGTATCAATTTAATAAAACGCCAAACCTTAAAAGGATTCGGAAAACCTGCATTCATTTCCATCTTATAAACAGAGATATTCAAATTTTTAATATTATTTCCTAAGCTACCATAATCAGTTAATGATATAACAACGGGTTCAAAAGTACCCCGTTCTATAACCGAGAGCAATTTATACAGCATCATTTCAGCGCCACCAGTAGAAAGTCCGGAAATAATATAAAGAATCTTCATATTAATTACCTCAAATATAATTGTATTACCTTTAGAATTTATTTTTACTATAGCATTTCCCAAAGAGGTTTTGACCGATTATTTTAGGAATATTATTTCGATATTTTTGAATATGAATATAGATGTTTTCCGGAAGAACTGGGTTTTATTTCATCAACGATATTATATTTAATTTTTGTTTCATTGCCCATTGCCTTCCAGATTATCTGATTAATCTCTTTAAAATCTTTATCCATATCTTTCAACTTTGTTTTATCTACTAACACCAGATTAATAGAGATGTAATCAACCGCTTCTTGAATAATTTGAAACTGCTTTATATTTTCTATAAAGTAAAATAAACTAAAAAATAGCCCTCCACTTATATAATCTCCTAATTTATTTTTAAAATTACCTGTAATACGACCGACAACTTTTTCTAAGAGAGGTAATCCATGTCCACATTTACAATCCTTATCAGACAAAATGCCTCTATCACCAATTTTATACCTAATCAAGGGCATGGTGTAATTAGTCAACAAAGTGATGATAATATTTCCTGATTTCCCAAGCTTTACTTCCTTCCCCTCATCATCCACAATTTCTAAATAGTGTATATCAGGAATTATGTGTAATCCAAGACTTTTTTCACAATTACAGGCAATATCCCCTACTTCTCTTGAACCATAACGGTTAAATACAAGAGCTTGAAATACTCTTTCAATTAGTGCACGAACCTCAGGATATAAAACACCAGCGGAAGTCATAATAGCTTGGGGAGAATAAATTGATAAATGATGTTTCCGGATAAAGTGAGCAAATTCATTAATACTGTTTGTATAGGCAAATATTAAGTAGGGCTTTATCTTATTGATCCTCTGCACATACTTATACATGTCTTTCTCTGCCATTCTACTAGTACTTAGAATTGTTACTCCAGAAAGCTGTTGCCGAAGATATCCTGTAAAACCCTGACCACTCCTTAAAATATCTCGCAACGATCCCCATAATTTCACCATAGGATCACCAATCTTTCTTCCCGCCCACTCATCAAAGAAAATTTTAGCTGCAGTGTTCCATGCAAAGTAATTACTATCTTGATAAAATATTACTGGTTCTCCGGTGGACCCACCAGAGCTATTCCGATAATAAGTATGGTCTCTAAATTTATATAATTGATCAAAATTATTTCGGATAATCTCTTTAGTCAAAAGAGGGAATTTTTTAAGATCAGTAAAGATGGTATCCTTTGAAAAGGAGATCTGATGCTCCTGTATAACTCTTTGGTAATAGGGGATATTTTGACTGGCATATTGAATAAGTTTAAAGGTTTTTATCCTCTGAAGATTACGATTCGCCTTAAGAGTATTCCATTGATGAGCTTGTAATTCTTTATAATAGTCTAATACTTTTAAATGCTTGATATACTTCCAGTAAAGAGGAAGTAAAATGTCTCTTCGAAGATAAGCTCCAATGGTATGGTCTATATACGACATACTCATTTATCCTTTTAAACCTTATCTATTCTTAATTATTTAATAGTAGTACTCTAATTATATTTTTTGCTTACCGATTAAAAACATAGCTATAAATTGAGCTAGTACAACTACTATATACTTAATAATAAATGACTAAGAGATTATTTATTATTCAATCCACACAGGGTAGAAGAACATTCTCGATGTAGGGGAAATAACAAAATCGTGTACAGTTGTACTAAAGACTAAATTCTGATTTGCATGAGCGATATAAACCCAAGGAGCATCTTCATGTATTATCTCCTGTACTTTCTTATAATATTCTGCTCTCTCGGCCTTATCGTAAGTTTGCAATGACTTAGAAATTAAATTTTGTACTTCTTCATTATTATAGAAGGCTCGGTTTCCGGCTGTTCCTATTGCCGCGGAGTTTGGTGCATAACAAATACTCATAAAGTCATCTGTATCTCCAGTATCGCCGGTAATTCCTAAAAGACACATCTGATGCTTTCCAGCTGCAGCCTCTTGGAGATAGGTTCCCCAGTCAACCTGATAGAATTCTACTTTTATACCCACAGCAGCTAAATAACTCTGAATAGCCTCTCCGATTTTAGGAGGATCAAACATGTAAGCTCTGGATACTGGCATTATATATAAAGTTACTTCAAAACCATCGGGATACCCTGCTTCTGCTAATAAGGCTTTAGCTCTTTCTGGATCATAAGGATAATCTTCTATTGCATCATTGTAGCCCAGCATAAAGGGAGGTATTCCGTTCTTAGCTTTAATTGCCGTTCCCATAAAAATATTATCCACTATCGATTGTTTATCGATAGCCATATTAATTGCCTGCCTTACTTTTTTCTTAGTAAGAGGTTCAAAGTATCCGGGAGTTTTAACCCAAGGTTCATTTGGGTCTCGTACTCCATTTTTATTATCATCTTTATATCCGTAACCTGTATTTATCGCCACATATCCGATATTCATTCCTATTCCTGTTAGAAGTTTTAACTGTGGGTTAGTTTTTATTCTATTAAAATCGCTAGGATTAGGATATTCCATACCTTGAATTTCACCAACTTCCAAAACCATCAGTCTTGCTGAAGGATCAGGGATTACTTTAAAGATTAATTTGTCCAGCTTGGGTTTTCCTCCCCAATAGTTTTCGTTAGCTTCTAAGGTAATATGATCATCTTTTACCCATTCTACAAATTTGAAAGGACCAGTACCACAGGGATGTTTGAAGGCATCTTCTTTATATTTTTCTGCATTGGTAGGACTCACAATGGCAACTGCATACATCATGGTGAGACTTGTTATTATCACGACATTTTTTCTTTTTAGAACAAACTTTACGGTATAATCATCGATTTTTACTACCTTCTCCATAGCTCCAAATAAATGTTTCCACTCATACCATTTTCCATACTGATAATAAGGATTGTTGAAATCATATTGCCGGGCAAAGGAAAATATTACCGCATCAGCATTAAAGTCTGTACCATCATGGAATTTAACTCCTTTTCTCAAATGAAAGATAATTTCCTTTCCATCTGATGATATTTCCCATGAGGTAGCTAACCAAGGTTGTATTTCTGTAGTCCCTGGTTTAAATCCAACTAAACATTCAAAAATGTTATCCATTCTCTCCATAGATTCATTATCCATTACATCTCCTGGATCTAAATTTACCGCATCTCCACTAGCACCAAACACAAAAGTTCTACTGGCAAAAGCAATCCCCACCCTTCCAAGCGTTAAAGCCATAATTAATAATAAAACCACAAATACTTTATTTTTCATTTTTATACCTCTTTCTTTATGTTTTTAATTAAAATAGTCGGCTTAAACGTGTAAATAATTTTCCTTTCTCCAGAATAAAACATGAAAAATGAAGAATATCTTCTTCAAATTCTGGTATAGAAACCTTTCGGCAAAAACCAAAGGGCATAAAATGTTAATACTTCCTCTTATTAGACAGGCTTAGAACTTTTAAATAAGAGTAGTATAATACCCTTGATGAATTCAAGTATTTATACCTTCTCTACCTTGGAGAAGGCATACAAGTATTTTCCAGAAGGACTAGGCTGTATTTCATCCACTAGATTATACTTAATGGTTGTTTTGTGCCCCATTATTTTCTCGATTTTCTGATTGATCTCTTTAAAATTGTTATCCATATCTTTTAATTTAGTTTTGTCCATCAATACCAGATTAATTAAAATAGAATCAGCCCTTTCTTGAATAATCTGGAACTGCCGGATATTAGTGTGAAAATAAAATAAGGGATAAAATATACCTGCTCCTATAAAATCTCCAAATTTATTTTTAAATTTGCTATTAATACGGCCGACAACTTTCTCTAAGAGAGGTGATTCACGTCCACATTGACAATTCCTCTCCGATAAAATACCTAGATCTCCAATCTGATATCTAATCAAAGGCATGGTGTAATTGGTCAGTAAGGTAACGATAATATTTCCTTCTTCTCCCTGATTTACTTCTTTTCCATTATTATCTACAATCTCCAGATAGTGAATATCGGGAAGTAAGTGTAAACCTTCACTTTTTTCACAATTACAGGCCATATCTCCTACTTCTCTGGAGCCATAACGATCAAATATTTCTGCAGTATGAAAGACTTTTTGAATCCTTGCTCTGATTTCAGGAAAGAGAACACCACTAGAGGTCATAATCGCTGGAGGAGAATATACCGATAAATGATGGTCTTGGATAAAATTAGTTAATTCGTCGATGCTGTTGGTAAAAGCAAGGATTAAGCAAGGCTTTATCTGATTAATCCACAGCACATACTTATACTTATCTTGATCAGTCATTTTACTAGATCCTAAAATGGTCACTCCGGAAATCTGTTGCCGAAGATAATCTTTAAAGCCCTGACCACCCCTTAAAATATCTCGTGTTGAGCCCCACAACTTCACCATAGGCTCACCAAGCTTTCTCCCCGCCCACTCATCAAAAAATATTTTAGCTGCAGTATTCCATGCAAAATAATTACTATCTTGATAAAATATTACCGGTTCTCCGGTGGAACCACCCGAGCTATTCCGATAATAAGTATGATCTTTAAACTTATATAGTTGTTCGAAATTTTTCCGAATAATATTCTTGGTTAAAAGAGGGAATTTTTTAAGATCAGTCAAGATGGTATCCTCGGAAAAGGAGATCTGATGTTCCTGAATAACCTTTTGATAATAGGGGATATTTTGACTGGCATATTGAATCAGTTTAAAGAGTTTTATCCTCTGAAGATTATGATTCTCCTTTAGAGTGTTCCATTGATGAGCTTGTAATTCTTGATAATAGTCTAATACTTTTAAATGCTTGATATACTTCCAATAAAGAGGGATTAAAATGTCCCTTCGGAATTTTGCTCCGATATCTACTCTGTTAATAGTCACAAACTACTCCTCTCTTATTTTCAATTAATCTATAATTTCCTACTCTTCTTTATAAATTTTTCTAATAGGTTTTTATCACATTTTATTGAACTACTTCTTATATTTATTAAAGTAAATATAAAACCCCTTATCTTAAGCATAGAACTGAATAAATAAATATAATATTTAATGCAAAATGGATATATTAAAAAAATATTTTCATAACTATAAATTTCCTTCAAAATCCCTATTATTCCAATAGAAAACTTTAATAAATTATCGCTCTAAATTTTATCAATATGGATGCCTCGTTGTTTCTTTTTGAGTTTATTCTTAATCTTCTACTTTAGATAAAATAGCTAAATATTTTCCGGAAGGACTCGGTTCTATAACATCAACCAACTTATATTTAATTATAGTATCACTACCCATTACTTTTTTTATTGCTTGACTAATTTGTATAAAATCTTTCTTGACAATTTTTATATACTCTTTATCTTTCAATATAAAATTAATGGTGATGTTTTCCATAGATTCTTGAATTACTTGCAATTGCTTAATATAATCACGGAAAAAAATATATGGAAAAAAAATCCACTATCAATTAAATCTCCTTTTTTATTTCTAAGCACACTACCTATATAACCTTCCACTTTTTTTTAAGAATGGTAATCCCCGTCCACAGTTACACTCTTTTTCTAAAGAGAAAATACCCCAGTCTCCAATTTTATATCTAATCAAAGGCATAGTATAATTGGTAAGTAAGGTTACTATTACTTCACCTAATTCTTCTTGACTTACTTCTTTTCCATCATCATCCATAATTTCCAAATAGTGAACACTAGGAATTAAAGGTTTTATCATTGCAAATTTTTACTTAGTCTTCAACCTGCGAGAAGGTATATAGATATTTTCCTGCTTTAATAGGTTTTATCTCATCAATTATATTATACTTAATTTTTGTTTCGTTTCCCATGACTAACTTAATTTTTTTATTAATATTTTTAAAATCTTTTTTTACGTCCTGAATTTTTTGATTATCCTTTAAGACCAAATTAATGACGATGTAATTAACGTTTTTTTGAATTATTTGGAACTTTTTTACATAATCACGCGAATAAATTAAAGAAATAAAATAGCCACTGCCAATTAAATCGCCCTGTTTATTCTTAAACATATCAAGTATACGACCTTCTACTTTTTCCAATAGAGGAAATCCCCTTCCGCAGCTACAAACTTTTTTTGATAAAATACCTCGATCTTCAATTGTATATCTGATTAAAGGCATGGTATAATTGTTGAGCAATGTTATTACTATTTCCCCCGATTCTCCTGGGCTTGCTTCCTTTGCATTAGCATCCAAAATTTCCACATAATGAATATTCGGAATTAAATGTAATCCTTCATTTTTTTCACAATTACAGGCAATCCCCCCTGCCTCTCTTGAACCATAATTATCAAATATTGGAGCCTTGAATACTTTTTCAACTTTTGTTCGGATTTCAGGAAATAAAACACCGGCAGAGTTCATAATAGCTCTTGGAGAATAAACGGTTAAATGATGGTCCTGAATAAAGCGGGCTAATTCATCAATGCTATTAGTATAAGTAAATATCAAGCGAGGTTTTATACTATTAATTTTCCGAACGTAATCATATAAATTTTTTTCTGTCATCCTATAAGAATTTAAAGTTGTTACTCCGTAAAACTGTTGTCTGAGATACGCTTTTATTCCCTGACCCTCTTTTAAAATATCTTGAACTGCCCCCCACAACTTTACCATGGGTTCGCCAATTTGTCTTCCAGCCCATTCATCGAAAAATATTTTTGTGGCAATTTTCCATTCCAAGCAATATTTATCCTGGTAAAAAATTGCCGGTTCCCCGGTCGACCCACTTGTATGGTTGCAAAAATAAGTTCTGTCTCTAAACTTATACAGTTGATCAAAATTATTTCTAATAATTTCTTTGGTTAAAAGAGGAAATTTTTTAATATCTTCAAATATAGTATCTTCTGAAAATTGTATATTATATTCGTTAATAACTTTTTTATAATAAGGTATATTTTGACCGGCATATTTAATCAGTTTATAAAGTTTTTTTTGCTGAATTTTCCGATTTTCTTTTAAAGTATTCCATTGGTGAATTTTCAGCTCTTGATAGTAATTTAATACGTTAGAGCGTTTGATATATTTCCAGTAAAATGGAAATATGATATTTCTTCGTAAGTATGCCTCTATTGTATGATCTATATATGCCAAAATTTTTAACCTCTTTTTTTCTTATATTAGTTCCAATCGGTTAAAATAAATATATTACCCATAATAGAACCTGTTAAGGTGTAAATTGAAATATCCTTCTGTATTGTTTAACTAAAAACTCTATTAATCTAGAACCACCTGCAATTATTATAATCCAATTGCTTAAAATATGATGGCGTATGCTGGTGCCGTAATTGACTGTGCCTGTTGACCATAATAATGTCATTGAAAAATATATAATCAATAGTAGTCCCCAGATATTTCGCTGCAAACCTTCTGCCCGATACCAAGATATAATGCTGAATAATATTAAAATAAATCTCAATAAAGATTCAGTAAAAGCATATACATCCAACCAATTGGTAATTTGCCAAGGAAATGGCGCAAAAAGATAATAAATATATATTAAAGATGCTGTTTTGATTAGTGACCCCACTGAAGACGTATCCAGCATTATACCGTAATTTGCCCGTGCATCGGGCGCAATTTCAAACATTAATATTGTTCGGTAATCTACTGCGTATTTTAATCCTTTACCGGAAAAAACAGATGCCAATACCTCTAATCCCTGAATCTTTAACAGAACACCTATGATAAGAATTCCTATTATTAGAATTAATATGGCACTAATAATAATAAATCTTTTTCTCGTAAAACGCCATCTACTATCCGGAGAGCTGGAAACTTGTTTGGGAAACCACAGAAAAAGTAGCGGCAGTAGAAATAGCATATATAAAATTAAAGCTTTGTGGAAACAACCCATAATGATTGCTGAAAATACACAAAATATCATTGCTCCTTTTGTAGGTTCAAGGTGAAATCGCAAGCCCCGATATACTGCGAGCATAAAAAATAGAATCTGATATGATTCCCGCAAGGTTACCGAGCATAATACAAGATTAGTAGGTAATAAACCAAACATAAGCAATAATCCCACTTGATATTTCTTAAGGTTAACAAGATGAATTAATTTTATCAATACCAAACATGAAAAGAGAAAGGCAATAATCGAAAGTTCTTCTCCGAAAAGATGTGAAGGCCCAAAAATCCTATAAAAAATTCCCAAGAATTGTTGGTAAAATTCAGCGTCAACGGTTATCAATAATTTACCGCTTGCTGCCCATTCCACAGCTAAGCGATGAAATCTATGCGCATCAGCATCTGCGCCCTTAATTGTAAAGAGATATGTATTAGTTAACGCGATCACATGGTGCATGGCCAATACAAAGCAAAGAGCAAAGGTTAAATTGTCATCTTTCCACTTTTCTCGAAGACTTATAATTATATAAAAAGACAACAATATAAGCAGCCAACCAGGCCAGTCGTGTAAAATTATTTGTAACATATTATCAACTAACCTCCCAATCTTCATTCATTAATTAAACAGAATTATCTTTCGATTTCCTCTTGCAGCTTTTACTTCTTCGTTGTTAAAATATTTTCCCAAAGGTAAACATCACTCCAACCATCATTTTTTAATTTATTATATGCAGCTAACTCAAACATTCTATATCTAAAATGACTTACGATAGAAGATAAAAACCACTTTAGTTTACTTGAATCACTTAAATAGTCTAAAATCCATGACGCATTATAGGCATATGGGAAAAAAACAAATTTCACATTAAATGTATTTACTTCTTCCGGAAGAGGAGTTATTTGTATAGAGCTTTTTCCGATAAATAATTTAATATTATAACCTCTTTTCTTAAAAGCTTTAGCAATATTCAGAGTAAAATTTTCTCCTCCCCAGGAAAAATTCCCATCAAATATTCATATCCTCAAATAACTTTATCCAGTCTTGGACTACATTTTTAATATCATATTTTTTGACACTTCTATATGCATTTGATTTTAGCTTCATATACAATTCTTTATCATGAAATAATTTTTCCATTGCTTCTTTTAAAGCTTTCTCATCTTCAACAGGAATTAGTAATCCATTTTTTTTATTTTCGATAATCTCGGAAGGACCACTTTCACAGTTAGTGGCAATTACCGGAGTATCACAAGCTAAAGCCTCTATAATAACAATACCAAATCCTTCAAATCTGGAAGAAAGTACAAAAAATATAGCATGTTTCATATAGATAAAAGAATTATCAACTTTCCCGCATAATAACACTTGACTTTTTAAATCTAATCCATCAATTAACTTCTCTAAATTGTATCTTTCTTTTCCCTCTCCTAAAATAATCAGCTTAATCTTATTTTTTAAATTTGATTTAGCAAAAGCATTTATTAAAATATCAAAACCTTTTTGCCTGCATAATCTTCCCACTGCCAAGATGTAATCAAAATCCACCGGTTTTTGAGCAAGCAATTTTTGTTTTATTAATTTTAAGTCAATCGGATTATAAATCGTTTTTGTTTTTTTTAAATGATAATTATTATTCAGTTTTTTTTCTATTCCCCTTGAAACAGTGATTATTTTTTTTATATTGGGAAACTTATAAATAGTTTTTAATAAACATTTTTTATATAAAAGTAAAAAATCCGGATCAATATGAATACTTACTATAACTGGATTTAAAGTCAAAATAGGCTGCAAATTCCCCATAAATGAAACAATATAGTCTGGTGAAATCTTCTTTATCAGTCTTTTTAATTTCACAACTCTATAAAAAGTATTTTTTATCTTTCTTAGGAAAGATCCAGTTGGAGTTTCTAAATTTATTAACTTTCCCTCTATTTCATATTCTACAGGACCATGGTATATAACAACATAAACCTCGAAACATTTGCTTAATTCTTTACTTAAAATACTAACAATCCTCTCCACACCACCTTTTATTAAAGAGGGAACTATTAATATAATTTTTTTCATTTTAATACGCATCCTTCTTTTTTATATTTACGGAATATACTATTATCGAACTCCTTTTTTCTTAATTTTTAACTTTAGAAAAGACATATTCATACTTTCCAGACGGACTCGTATTTATCACATCTGCCAGATTATATTTAATCGTTATATTATTTCTCATTATTTTTTTAATTGACTCACTAATTTCCTGAAAATCTTTTTCAATAATCTTTAATTGTTTTTTATCCTTCAAAACAAGATTAATGGTTATTTTTTCAAGGGAATCTTGAATGACCTGAAATTGCTTAATATTTTCACGGAAATAAAATAAACGAATAAAAACCCCTCCATCTATTAAATCCCCCTGTTTGTTTCTAAATATACAACGAATACGTCCTTCTACTTTTTTTAAAAGAGGAAACCCTCTTCCGCAGCTGCACGCTTTTTCCGATAGAATCCCTCTGTCCCCAATTTGATAGCGAATCAAAGGCATGGTGTAATTGGTCAGCAAAGTAACGATGATATTTCCCGGTGTTCCGGGTTTCATCTGTCTTCCTTCATCATCCACAATCTCCAAATAATGAATAGCAGGAATCAGGTGCAGCCCTTCATCCTTTTCACAGTTACAGGCCATATCACTGACTTCTCTTGAACCATAGCAATTAAACACCGGGGCATGAAATACGTCTTCAATCTTTACTTTTACTTCCGGATACAAAACACCTGCAGCGGTCATAACGGCAGGAGGAGAATAAACGGAGAGATGGTGTTCCTGGATAAAACGGGTTAATTCTTCAATGCTGTTAGTATAGGCGAGGATTAAACCGGGTTTTATATGGTTAATCTTCTGCACATGTTTATACATATCCTCCTCGGTCATTCTATAAGTGTTCAAAATGGTTATTCCGGAAACCTGTTGCCGCAGATACCCTTTAAATCCCTGACCACTTCCCAAAATTTCCGGTAATGAACCCCATAATTTCACCATAGGGTCACCCAGCTTTCTACCTGCCCATTCATTAAATAAGCGTTTGGTTGCATTAGCCCAATCCAAATATTCTTTATCCTGATAGAAGATGACCGGCTCTCCGGTTGAACCGCCTGAGGTATTGCGATAATAGGTTTTATCCCTGAATCGATGGAGTTCATCAAAATGGTTTCTGATAATCTCTTTGGTAAATAGGGGAAACTTTTTGATATCCTCTAAGATGGTATCTTCTGCAAATGTTATATTATGCTCCTTGATAACCTGTTGATAATAAGGAATATTTTGGCTGGCATATTGAAGAAGTGCATAAAGTTTTTTTCTTTGAATCTCTTGATTTTCTTCCAATGAATTCCACTGATATTCTTTTAGCTTTTGAAAGTAAGTGAATACCTTTGACCGGTTGATGTATTTCCAATACAGGGGAATTAAAACATTTCTACGTAGTTTTGCGACAATAAATGAACTATCTAATAACTTTATCAATTTTTCCCTCCCCTCAAATACACTTCAAGAATTATTTTGAACAAATTTTCTATTTTTATTTATAAATTTTAATATTTTATTTCTTAAAAATCTTAATATATTTAAAAAACATAAAAAGCATTTTGAGCCAAATAAAGAAAAAATTACTAAAATATAATAATAGATATAAAAAGGATACAATGAAATTGCTTTATATAAAAATCTTCGACCAATTCCTGTTTTTCCCATATAACAATATCTTCGGCCTATATAGAAATAATGTCTACTATGAATGTTTCTCCTGATTTTTAATTCATTGATATGTTTTTTTATTATTCTTTTTGCTGTAACAACTTTCTTCTCTAACTGATAACTTATTCGGTGGGGATGAATCCTTCGTTTAGCTAAAGGAATTTTAATGAGAGAAAATTTATAAAATTTAGCAATTCTTATCCACATATCCCAATCTTCCTGTCCATCTAGTGAGCTATCAAATAATCCTACTTTTTCAAAACATTCTCTCCTTATAAGCAGAGCAGGAACACTCATGTAATTCGTAGAAAGTAAATCTTCAAAAATATAACCTTCTTTTCTTGGTAAACATCTCTTGCTAATATAATTACCGTTCTCATCTATATTAAACGACCATGCACAAACCACGCCAACATCGTAAGGTTCATTTTGTAAGAGTTTAACTTGCATATCCAGTTTTTCCGGTAAAAATTCATCATCTGCATCAAGTAAAGCAATATATTCACCCCGAGAAGCTCTTATCCCGGTATTGCGTGCTTCTGAAAGGCATAAATTTTTCTTATGACAAATGTATCGAATTCTAAAATCAATAAAACCCTTTACCATTGCTTCAGTATGGTCAGTGGATCCATCGTTAATCACAATAATTTCAAAATCCTGATAAGATTGCTTCAAAACACTTTCAATAGCATTGTCTATAAATTTTGCCTGGTTATAGATGGGAATAATAACACTAACTTTCGGAGATTTTACCATAAACAATCTTTTCCTGTTTTTTATATAATAAAAACATGAGTGCTTCATTAGCACAACCACTTCACAGTTAAGAATGCAATATATTATGAAAATCTGAAAACATCCCTGAAGCTTTAATGGTAAAACTACAATAATAATTGCCTGCAGAAATTCTCGGTAAACTGTAAAGATTACAAAAATTAATTCTATTAATTAATTTTTCACTGGTTGTTACCGCACATACAAATCCATTTTTTTTTAACAGTTTAATGATATCATTATTATAAAACTTTGACCCATAAGGATACGCAAATGAAATAACATCTCCTTTCAGCTTATCTTCTATCATTGCTTTTGAATGTGAAATTTCCCTTTCAGCTTCTTCTAAATTCATGTTAAGCAAATTGGCATGGGTAAACGTATGTGCTCCAAAAGATATTTCATTATTTTTCATTTCACAAATTTCATCCCATGATAAAATCATTTTTTTCTCTAAACCGGCAGGAATCCTGACACGACATATATTTTGAAGTTCACTAATATGCTTGTCTCTTAAATTATTAGACATTCTTTTAAATTTTTTCAGTAAAAAAAGGATACAATAAAATTTCTTTTTCTTATTGGTTATTAAAAATTTGCCGAAATTTGGAATATTTATTTTCCCTTTTTTTGTATGATAAATAATATATTCTATTTTATCCCACCAGAATAATTTATCTTTTCCTATATAATTACTAATTAAAAAGATTGTTGCAGGAATTTTATACTTTTTTAAAATAGGATAAGCATAAAGATAATTATCTTTATAACCATCGTCAAAGGTAATAACTGCAATATTTTCAGACTCTTTTTTATTTTTTTGATTATTTTCCAGCACATTAATAAGCTTTTCCAGTGAATAAATCTTAAATTTTTCTTTCAGATATCTTATTTGTTTTTCAAATTCTTCCGGACAAATATTTGCTACAGATGAATTTCCCTTTTCCGGACAAACTCTATGGTAAACAAAAATTACAATATGGTTGCCAAGTATTCTTTTTCGGAAATACATATACACTTTAGGTATTTTTACAATACATGCCAGCCGGCAGATAGTTTTTTTAAAATTCATATTTCTTTCCATATTATATAAATAATTAAGCTATGCATTCTATCTCCTCATCAAAGACTTATATAAAAATTTAGCTTCATTGAAAACATCATATACCGGATAAATTTTTTGTAAAAAAAATAAAGCGGCAAGATAAATAAAAATACTCATTATTACTATCATGGAAAAGGTTAATATTGAAATAGCTAAAGTCTCCCCTACTGGCTCCCAAAAAATTTTAACTAAATATATACTTCCTGCCATAAGTAATGAACAGAACAAAGGTGGCCAAAAAGTGTCAAAATATTTACGCCTGGGTGCCTTAGTAATCTTTTGGGATAAGGGATACCAGATAATCAACATTCCTGCTACACTCAAAATTACTCCTAAAGCTGCACCTGGAATTCCCATATAGGCTATTAGAGGGTAAATAACAATTATTATGGTTAATCCTCTAATTAGCTGCATATAAAATTCATAATTTGGATACCCACTTCCGGTAAATAAAGGACTACCCGTAGAAACAATCGTTTTAATCAATCCTGCTACCGCCAGAAGCTGCATTGCTGTAACTATAGGCGTCCACTTCTCGCTTAAAAATATTCTCGTGAATTCAGGAGCTAACAAAACTATTCCTACCGTAATAGGTAAAGAAATTGCTATAGTTAATCTCATTATTCGAAAATAAGCTTTCTGCAATCTAGTCTGCTGATCTTGAATTTTTGCATAAGCAGGAAATGCTACACTTGATATTACCTCAGTAATTTCAGTTTCTAATATATTTGAAATTCTATATGCCATTTGATAAAATCCCAACGCCACAGCACTAAGCGCTCTTCCCACAAAAATATCATCGATATGTTCTCCAATAAATATCAGTATACTCGAACCAAGAATCCATCTTCCAAAACCAAATAGCTCTTTTGCCTTCCCTAAATCTTTACTTAAATGAGGTCTATAAGGGTGGATTAAATAACTGACTATAAGATTCACTACATTTTCCGCAAATAAACCTAATACCAGTGCCCATACACTTCTTAAGATTATAGCAGCCAAAACTGCAACGATAAAGTTTGTTGATATTCCCACAAATCGATATATAAATACTTTGTTGAATTCTAATTCTTTCTGAAAAAAAACTACCCCTATATTTGCAAATGCATGAATAAGAGTAGCAAATCCCAGAACCTGAATTATGGGTCGAACTGCTGGGGTATGAAAAAATATTGCCACATAAGGTGCCACAAGATAAATTATTATAAATATTATAAATCCTCTCATAATTAGAACTGTCCATGCTGCATCAAGATAACTATCAGTATTTTCTTTCTTTTGAATTAAACCCTGGCTAAAACCAGTTGCGGAAAAAGTTTCCAAGGCAGACATCGTAAGCAAAGCTATCCCCATTAACCCAAAATCAGAAGGGGCGAGGATACGGCCAATGACTACTAGCCTTATTAAACTAAGAACTTTTTGAATTATTTTAAGAGAAGAAATAAAGGCTCCCCCTTGCACCATCTTTTGGGGCAAAGTTTTTTTTGGTTTGGATAAATTTTCAATCTTTTCAACCATTTTATTTTTTATAGGTAAACTCTATATCTCCTCGCAAAATGCAAACTTCTTCAAAAAGTTATATTATATTATTTAATATAACTTACTTTCTCCCCACTCCTTCATAGATAAATCCTAATTCTTTTACTTTTTCTGGTTCATATAGGTTTCTTAGGTCAAGCAAGATGGGAGATTTAAGTATTTTTTTTATCTTTAATAAATCAAGATTGCGAAATTGATTCCATTCAGTAGCGATTACTAAGGCATAACTTTCTTGTGCCGTATCATATTCATCCTGACAATAGGTTAAGTTGGGAAGAATCTTTTTAGTGTTTTCCATTGCCAGAGGGTCAAAGCATTTGATGTACGCACCTTCTTTAAGTAAGAGCTGGATAATATCAATTGAAGGAGACTTTCGAATATCATCGGTATTTTGTTTGAAAGCCAGGCCTAAGATGCCGATGGTTTTATCTTTAAGATCTCCGAGCAGGTGTTTTATCTTTTCTACCATTAATTCTCTCTGCCTTTTGTTGACTTTAACTACTGCCTCCAAAGTTTTAAATTCATAGCCATAAGAGGAGGCAATACTGCAGAGGGCTTCGGTATCCTTAGGGAAACAGGAGCCGCCATAACCGGGATCGGGATGGAGAAATTTGGGACTGATACGGCCATCCAAACCCATAGCCTTGGCTATCTGGTGCACATCTGCTCCTACTTTATCGCAGAGATTGGCAATCTCATTAATAAAGGTAATCTTAGTAGCTAAAAAGGCATTACAGGCATATTTGATTAATTCTGCAGTTTCAGGAGTGGTAATTACAAAAGGAGTATCGATTAAATAGAGAGGATGGTAGATTTCCTGCATTATTTTTAGAGCTTTGGGGCTTTCGGTACCGATTACTATTTTGTCGGTATGGGTGAAGTCATAGACTGCTGAGCCCTCGCGGAGGAATTCGGGGTTGGAGACGATGTCGAAGGGATGTTTCACCCTCACCCTGCCCTCTCCCCTCAAGGGCGAGGGAGAAAAAGAATTAATTATCTCTTTAATTCTGTGGGCGGTGCCGATGGGGACAGTGCTTTTATTAACTATGACTTTATACTCATTAATGTATCGGGCAATCTCTTTAGCTGCTTCTTCTATCTGAGAAAGATTAGCAGAACCATCATTATTGGGAGGAGTACCAACAGCTATAAATATTGCTTTGGATTGTATAACTGCTTTTTTTATGTCAGTTGTAAAATCAAGTCTACCGGCTGTTACATTTTTTTTGATTAAAGCTTCTAAGTTTGGCTCATAGATAGGGACTTTACCAGAATTAAGACCTTTAATTTTTTCACTATCTTTATCTACACAGGTAACTTCCAATCCAAAATCAGAAAGGCAGGTGCCGGTGACCAGGCCAACATAGCCGGTACCAATTATACATATTTTCATTGACATCGACTCCCTTTACAACTCATTTCTTAAATAATACGGCGAGGGCACAATTCCTGTCTGCGTGCGGACACGCACAGGCAGGCATTGTGCCCCTACAACATAATTATAACCAAAAAGTCATAATTTACTATAAAATTATCTGCAACGCACCATATATATAATCTGTTGAAAATATTTTTGGCTTTTTGGGAAATAACCATAATATCTTTAATCTTCATCTTAATGTTTATTTTTCCCCTATTTTCAATAATAAGAGCATCCCTTCTCTGTCTTTTTTACTTCTATATAACTTAAATCATTATAAAAAATTTTACCATTTAAATCGTATCTACCACTCTTATTTATGAGTCGAACTCTTAGGTATAAATAATAATCGCTATAATCCCAAACACCACTTCAATACCCATCAGCACTAAAACTAAATTCCTCTCGCTAATTCCACCACTTACTTTCATAATCAATTGCCCCAATCCTACCGGACCATTATCCGGACAATATAATTTTCCTTCTTTATACACCCCAAAACTATAGGGGAAATGATTTTTTGCTTTAATGATGAAATCTATAATATATGGTATTATTAAAATTACTCCAGCCGTTTCAAAGTTTCCAATAATCACTATACTGGCCATGACCGCTCCAATAGTCAAGGTTCCCACATCACCTATTAATATTTTTGCAGGGTACCAATTATAATATAAAGTAGCAAAAAGAGATCCTAACATAACTACTGACAATAAAAATGCGGTAGTTTCTCCAATTAAATATGCTATAATCGACAATGAACCTATTGCTACTATGCCCATTCCTACTTCTAAACCATTAAAGCCAGCCAGCATATTCACTGCATTAGCTGCACCGGTAATACCCAGAGGTATTAATACTATATGATAAAAAAGACCAAAATCTACAAAACCAATAAAAGGAACTTTCATTACCGTAAATCCTTCTTTAATAGCAATCAATGGTAATGCTGCAAAAACTGGCATAAAGGCTTTTATGCCTTGCTTTATAGAAATTAGGTCATCAAAAATACCTATTAAAGCTACAATTGCTATGGTAGAAAATGCTGCTAAAATCGAAGTTAAACTAATGGAAATAAATAGATCTAAAAAAGTTTTCATAAAAATTATAAAAATTATTCCTCCACTATACCCCGCTACTATTACCAAACCACCCATTTCCGCAATTTCTTCTTGATCTAAACTATTCCTATTTTTTCCAATAATTCCTGCTTCTTTAAATCGTGGAATCATAATTAAAAATCCTATAAAACTGATTAGAAATGAAACCATAAATATTAATATGGTCATAGTTTAATTTTTCCTTCTTATAGTAGATTTTATATGCTCGCTTAATAATATACTCTATTAAAATGCATTGTTTAAGATAAAGTTCCTAAGGTATCTTCAATCACTTTAATATATTTCTTAATAGCTATTCTTCTATCATAATTTTTTTCAAAATATTTGCGACCATTAATTCCTTCTTCGTAACCCTTATTTAAATTATGATAATAATTAATTATTATATCTGATAAAGCTTTACTATCACCAATTTTTACAATCTCACCACATTCCCCTTTTCTGATAACTTCCGTAATTTCACTTTTCCCTCCTACTATAGCAATCATAGGTCTTCCGCTGGCTAAAATTCCATATATTTTACTGGGAACCACCATCCCTTCAAATCCCTTTTCCAAGGACACCAAAGAAACATCAGCTAACCCCAGACTATAGGTTAATACTTCCCTCGGCTGAAATGGAAAAAATAAAATATTTTTTAATCCTTTCTCTTTGGCTTTTTTCTCAATATATCCCCTTTTTATTCCTTCTCCAATAAACACAAAAAATATTTTCTTCCATGCCTGTCTCTGTAAATCTTCAGCTGCAGAAATTACGGTATCAAATTCATGTAAATCACCAATGTTCCCTGAATATAAAACAATAAATTTTCCCTCTAATCCCCACTTTGCTTTAAGAAAATTCTTCTCCTCTTCTACTTTTATTACCCTTATTTTTTCACCATCTGCCCAATTGGGTATAGTAACAATATGATCTAATTTCAGTCCTGGTAATATATCTCTTTTTATCTTTCTTTTCATAAAATCTCCCACCACTACCACTCTATCCATTTTTCTAATAATCAACTTGGAAAGATTTTCTAAAATATTTATCAAAAATTTATTCTTTATCTTTCCTAATTCTACAACCAAATCAGGAAATAAATCCTGAATGATATAAATTGTTTTAACTTTTTTCAATTTTTTTAAAATTAAACCATAGAAAGAAATAAAAGGAGGTGTAGACATCACTAATAATAAATCAGGTTTTTCAATAAATAATACTTGAAAAAATACTAAAAAATGAAAAGTAAGATAATTTAAAACTCTCCCGATCATTTTATATTTATTAAATGAGGTATTCCTAAGGCGAAGTATTTCTATCCCTTTATAACTTTCTTTTCTGGGAATTTTATTTTTTTTATTAAGCTCTCCATCAGGCTTTCCAGTAATTACCTTGACTTTATATCCAGTGCTGACTAAATCTTCACATAAATCTAATAATAATTGTCCGGTGGCTGCTACTTCAGGATAAAAATGTTGATTAATTACTAAAATCTTTTTAGTCACTTAACTACTTTATTTCCTTTCTCTGTCCTTAGTAATATTTCTATACCATTCAATCGTCCTTTTTAGTCCTTCCGCAAAATCCATCCTGGCCTTAAAACCAAATTCTCTCTCCGCTCGAGTAGTATTCAATCTTCTCCGAGGTTGCCCATCCGGTTTACTCTTATCCCAGATTATCTTTCCTTTAAATCCAGTGAGTCTACCAATTAATTCTGCTAAATCTTGAATAGATATCTCTAAATCTGAACCTAAATTTACTGGTTCACTCTTATTATATCTTTCTGTAGCCAGTAAGATTCCCTCTGCTGCATCTTCCACATATAAAAATCCTCGGGTAGGTTTCCCCGTCCCCCAAACTATTACCTCATCTTTATTCTTATCCACAGCTTCCATAAATTTTCTTATTAAAGCAGGGGCAACATGAGAATTATTAGGATTAAAATTATCTCGGGGTCCATAAAGATTCAAAAGCAGAAGAAAGATAGAGTTAAATTCATATTGAGCCCGATAAGCCTGAGATTGAACTAACATCATCTTTTTAGCTAATCCATAGGGGGCATTGGTCTCTTCCGGATAACCATTCCATAAATCCTCTTCCTTAAAAGGAACCGGAGTAAATTTAGGATAGGCACAGATGGTACCGATAGCTACAAATTTATCTACCTTAAACTGCCGGGCATATTCCATAAGCATTGCTCCCATTACCAGATTATCATAAAAAAATTTACCCGGCTTTTCTCGATTAGCTCCGATTCCCCCGACTACTGCCGCTAAATGAATCACTATATTAGCGGGATAATCTTGATATAATCTGATTATATTTTTTTCTTTAGTCAAATCATAATCTTCGACCAGAGGGACAAATATATTATTACCTCCTCGCTCCTTCAACTTCTCCACCACATAAGAGCCCAAAAATCCTGCCCCACCGGTAACGATAACTTTCTTATCTTTCCAAAAACTCATTTTTTACTCCTATCTATATCTTTATCTATTTCTCTTCATTATTACTATCTATTATTATCTTTTTAATTCATCAAATGATATATAAATTATCATAATTTTACGGTATAATTATTATAGATACATGCCAACTGTTCACCTCATTCATCTTTCGGATAAACTATAAAACCATATCGTATATCTCCTTTTCTCCTCAAACGCAAATCAGGATTCATATATGGAGAACAAGGTAGCTGTGCATCCCAACATTGGTCTCCCTCTTTAGGTAAAAATATAACTAAGCCAGTATTAGTAATTTCTTTTTTTAACGTAACTTTAGGAACATTATAAAAATTTTTTATTTTATCTTTGGTTAATATCAAACCTTCAAAAGTAAAGTACTTATATAATATATAAATCGTGCAAATTGATATACCTATAATAATTAATATTTTTCTCCATTGTAATTTATTACTACAACTGATGGCAAGAATTATTGAAGCAACACCTAATATCCAAAAACTGGCGCCAATAAACCGAATTGTAGGTGCAGTAAAAAACCAAAATATAATCGCAATAATTGTTGGTAACAAAATTAGCCACATATTTTTGGGTATTTCATAATGTTTCTTTTTGATAAATTTCTTTAATATAATTGAAATAATACTTACAAACGATATAAATAAAGGTAATATTGTATTAAATTTTTCAGTTTTAAATGAATAAGTCACCCAGGGTTTAAACCAATCCCAATTTCCTAAAACCTTGCTCCAGTGAACACCTGGTAGGCGTGCCCAACTACGAATCCAATTTGCTTCATCTACAACACTTGTATACGGTACTCGCCACTCAACCGGAAATGCTCCCAAAGTACTGGGATAAGCAATATACCCACTTAATATAATACCTCGTATCATCCAAACTAATAACCCTAATATTACACCGCCACTGATCCACATAAATAATTTTTTATCTACAGCTTTACCTGGAGACTTAATATATTTTTTAAGCCAAATAATAATTGTAAATAAAAAAAAGGCAATTCCCAAAGCAAAAAAACTCAATTTTATAGTAATGCCAAGAATAGAAAGAGAAGTAATAATAAATATCGTATATTCCTTTTCTTTATCGAGAATGTTATTTGTATTATCATTATTCTCAAGAAAATATAAAAATTCAGCAGAAAGCACTATTCCTAAAATAAAAATTACCAGATCTGGCGTACAATCAGGCTTAATAATTTTTATTAAAACTGGGATAAAAAATAATATATAATAACTATGATATAATTTTATCTCACTATTATTTTTAAAAAATTTTATACTACTTAATAAAATTTGCATAATGAGTACAAGTATTAATATTCCATTGGCAAAATGATAAGATTTATTAACCCAAAAACCAATTTGAAGTAAAGCTAAGTAGAGAAAATACGAGCTATTAAAAGCTAACCTACCATGTAAATTCCCCAACCCAGGGACAACAGGGAAAGATGTTGCCCACCGAACAGAAGTTAAATGATATAATCCGCTATCATATACAAACGGTGACAAAATTGAGCGGTTTGCCATCCACAAAGTCATCAGTATTAAAATTAAATAGATATACCAATATTTGAAAATACTCTTCTTTAATAGGTACCAAGTATCTTGATAATTCCAAAGCAACCCCATTGCTCCTAATATAGATATTAACAAAAATGCCCACCAGTCAATTTTAAAAAATAAATTCCATATCTGTAAGAAAAAAATAGCATAAGCCCACCCTATCCAAAAAGAAAATAGTAAATTATCAAAATTATGAATTTTTAAACCAAAAGACCGTCGAATAAAAAGACCACATCCTGTAAAAATTACAAATAAAATAGCCCATGCTGAAATAATTATACCCATTTCTTTTATAGGTAACATTTATACATTTTTTCCTTTTTTATTTTCTATTTCTACTTAATCATTATCTGCTTTTTTATATTTCTTCCATAACTATACAAAAATTATTCATATAAATAAATACCACAGCCAATATCTAACAATTTACAATGAGGATACAATCTAACAATTGGTAGGACTTTTTTTATTCTCTGCTTTCTTAGAAATAAATCAAATATTTTCTCTTTCATAATAATTTTTAAAATATATAATTCTTCCTGATAAGATAATTCCAAAAAAAAATAATTCCTGTAGCTACTATTTTAGAAAATATTATTTCTATAAATAATAAATCTATTAATATATATAAAATAATTTCATTAAGCACTAAACCAATAAAACTAACTAAATAAACAACAAAAATTTCTATGCTCTTTTTATACCTTAATCCACTTTTAAAGACATATTTTATGCTAAAGATATAATTTACAAAAGTAGCTATTGTAAAACTTACCAAAGCAACAATTAAATAATTAAGTCCTAACAATTTGGCAAAAACACTAAATATTGAAATATCAACAAGTGCTGCTATGCTTCCAACCCCGATATATTTATAAAAGTCAACTGATATATTTTTACTAATCAAATTATTAATTTTATTAAAGTGCAATAACTTGTAATCCCTTTCAAAAATAAAATATAATAATATATTTATTACCTAAAGATATTGTATTTTAAGATACAATATATCGCATGAATTCCGTCTATCCAATTAATTTTTTTCCCTTCTTTATAAGTCCTCCCATAATAGGAGATACCTACTTCATAAATTCTGCATCCTATTTTAGCAATTTTAGCAGTAATTTCAGGCTCAAAACCAAAACGATTTTCTTCTATCTTGATAGATTGTATTATTTCTTTACGAAAAACTTTGTAGCAACATTCCATATCGGAAAGGTTTATATTAGTGAGCATGTTAGATAAAGTTGTTAAAAATATATTACCTAAACTATACCAATAATAGACTACACGATGAGGACGACCTCCTCTGAATCTTGAACCATATACTACATCAGCTTCATCTTCTAAAAATGGTTCTAATAAAATAGAATATTCTTTCGGGTTATATTCTAAATCGGCATCCTGAATAATTACTATATCTCCAGTAATATTAGCAAAACCAGTACGTAATGCTGCCCCCTTTCCTTGATTCTTCTTATGGTAAATAATTTTATCTACTAATGGTTCAATTTCTTGCTTTAAAATTTCTTGGGTGCCATCAGTAGAACAATCATCTACAATAATTATCTCCTTATTAAGTACAGGAGAATTTAAAACTGCTTCAACTATTTTTAAGATAGTTTTTCTTTCATTAAAACATGGAATTACTATAGAAATTTTTAGATCTTTTAGTAATAAATTCTTCATATATATTTACCAATCTAATAACATTTTTTTAATTAATGCGGATTTATAATTTAAATATTTAATTCTGCCTCACCAATAACTATAACTCTTTTTCTTTCCAAAAATTTATCTTTTATTTTTCTTCAAATTTTAGGTCATTCCTGGGAAAACAGGAATCTATTCTTCTTTGTTTTTTTTCTTTTTATCTTTCAATTATTACACATTCACGCGATACTCGATGCTATATACTATTTTTACCCCACCGTTAAATAATTCTCCGTCCAGTTAATTCCTTTCTGTCTGAGAATATCTTTCCCTTCTCCAGGAGGCTCTAAACCCATCAAAGTAAGGTCACTATCTACCATTATCTTCACTAATTCCTTAAAAGTTACCCGGGGACTCCAATCCAGCTCTTCTCGAGCTTTGGAAGAATCAGCTCGTAAGAGATTTACTTCAGTAGGTCTAAAGTACTTGGGATCTATCTTGATATATTCCTTCCAATCTAATTCCACATAAGCAAAGACTTCTTCTAAAAATTCTCTGACTGAATGAGTCTCCCCGGTACCAATTACATAATCTTGAGGTCTTTCCTGCTGGAGCATCAACCACATCGCCTCGACATAATCAGGGGCATAACCCCAGTCTCTCTTCGCTTCTAAATTACCTAAATATAATTCTTTATCTTTACCTGCAATTATCCGAGCTAAACCTCGGGTAATCTTACGGGTTACAAAAGTCTCTCCTCGTCGAGGTGATTCATGATTAAAGAGTATCCCGTTACAAGTAAATAGATTATATCCTTCTCGATAGTTATTAACCATCCAATAGGCATAGACTTTGGCAGCCGCATAAGGGCTTCTTGGTCTAAAGGGGGTATCTTCATTTTGAGGAGCCGGAGCATCACCATACATCTCGCTACTGGAGGCCTGATAGAATCGGGTCTTTACTCCGCTACTTCTTATGGCCTCTAAGACCCGAGTAGTCCCCAGGGCAGTAATATCTCCGGTATATTCTGGTATATCGAAACTTACCCGGACATGACTTTGTGCTCCTAAATGATAGATCTCATCTGGTTTTATATTATAAATAAGATTGGTAAGCTGTCCTGAATCACTGAGGTCTCCATAATGAAGATGTAATCTTACTCCAGCTAAATGAGGATCTTTGTAGATATGATCTATCCGGTTGGTATTAAAGGTGCTGGCACGTCTAATCAAACCATGAACTTCATAACCTTTGGAGAGTAAGAACTCGGCTAGATAGGAACCATCCTGACCGGTAATGCCGGTAATAAGGGATTTTTTCATCTTTTAATCTCCTTTATATATTTATCTTAAAGAATTATATACTTCTAAAGTTTCTTTATAGGTATTCTTCCAAGAAAATTTTTCTGCCTGTTTATAACCCATATTTGCCATATCTTTTCTGGTACGGTTATCTAATAAATCTAATAAAGCTTTTTCTAAACTAAAAACATCAAGTGGATTAATAAAAATCGCTGCTTCTCCGACCACTTCAGGAATACTTGATAAATCTGAGCAAATAACCGGGGCACCTGCTTGCATTGCTTCTAATAATGGTAAGCCAAATCCTTCGTATAAGGAAGGATAAATAAATCCTGTACAATAATTATATAAAAGATTTAATTCACTATTAGTTATTTTTTTAATTTTTACTAGGTTGGGTAAGATTTTACTCTCTGATAATAATATTTCTTCCTGGCTACTGAATTCCCCTCCTCCGGCAATAACAAGCTTAGGAATATTTTTATTATTTTTTAATAAATTAGAATAAGCATTTATTAATAATCTAAAATTTTTATATCCCTTTCTATTGCCAAAATAAAAAAAATAACCACTATAAAATAATTCTTGATTTTGTACTTTTATTGATTTACCCTTGTTTTTAATGGGATAAAAATAAGCACTTGTTCCCAGATATATTACCTGCATTTTTTTATTTCTAAATTCTGGAAAATATTTCAACATATCATCTAAAGTATTTTTTGAAACTCCTATTATATAATCAGAATGTTTTATGGCCAGATATTTTTGCCTACTATGGGCTACCCGCTTTAAATTAAATTTCGGCATACATCTTTCATATAAAAAATCATGAACTGTGGTTACATTTTTTATATTACCTTTGGCATAACGATAATAACTTGAGTGAAATATATCAAAATGTCTATCTATATTTCGTAGAGGTAAATATCTTTTGATTATTAGTGGTATTCTATTCTTATCTTTTATAATTAAACTCTCGGACAATTTTATTAAATTTCTATAATAATTCTTATTTAAATAATTATCTTCCAAGTAAAAAATATTATTATTATCTACCAATCCCTTCAATAAATTATACCAATAATTACTTATGCCACCAATTGGCTGTAATTGAAATATTATATTATCTAAAAGTATTTTATTTTCCATCAATAATATCCTTATAAAATACTAACGCAATTCAATAGTTCTTAGAAGCAAACTTCAGAACACCTCTTTAATCGCTTTTACAAACTCTTGAGCTGAATTCTCAATATTAAATTCTTTACAGGCATTCTGACTGATAGAATCCCTCTGTTTACGAAGATTATTTATGTCTCCTTTTATCCGTTTAATTAGATCAACAATTTCTGCTATATCATTTGGATCAAAGATCTCTCCATTCCATCCTTCTTTAATTAAATCATAACTTGCCCCGGCATATTTAGAACTCAATACATATAAACCACTAGCTAAAGCCTCATTTACCACCAATCCCCAGACTTCCTCAAAAGATGGAAGAATAAAGATATCCGCTAAAGCATAATATTTGGGAAGCATTTCTTGCTGCTGAAATCCTTCAAAAAATATATCGTTTAAATTCTTTTCCTCACAAAACTTCTTTAATTCTTTTTCCTGAGGACCGCTACCTACAATGATCAAGCCAATTTCTGGATCCCGTAAATTATCTAAAGCTTTCAAAACTTGAATTATTCCTTTTCTTTTGATTAATTGCCCAACATACAATATTAAATATTCGGGGTATTTTTTTCTTCTCCTTAAATAGTCTTTATTATTACGATCTTTTAAAGTAGTATTTCTAAAATAATTTACATCGACAGTACTTATACTAATATGAATATTTTCTATTTCTGCTCCTAAATACCCCAAATACTTTTTCGCTTCCACACCAGAAGCAATATATTTATCTGAGCCCTTAATGATTATCTTTTTTAATAATTTCCTAATCCCTCGAAGACTTCCGACACTTAACAGGGTAGTTTCATTCCATAATATAAATTTCTTTCTAAATACCTTACCATATAAAAATGCCTGCCAATAAGCCAATGAATCATAACCCGATGTAATAACTATATCTGGGTTATTCTTGAAAAGCATTTTAAATACACCTCTATTTAAATGTATAGCCACTTCTCTCTTTACACCCCAAAAAAACCAATGCCAGCCAAATAAAACTTGATAATCAAATTTAATTTTTTCTTTAAGAATTTGCCATTCCCGATTTTTCTCTCTTTCCGCCAAGGCTACCACTTTAAAATCAAAATTAGCATCTTTAGAAATAGCATTAAAAAGGGGAATACGATAGGGAGAAATTATATTGGTGATCAAAATTACTTTAAGATTTTCCAAATTTTATTTAACTTTCCTTTATACTTAAATTATTCTAAAAAAATGTTAATCAAAGAATAAAGAATACCTGTTAAAAAATATTTTATTTTTTCTATAATAGTACTAATAAAATTACCATAAAAAAAATAATAAATCCATCGACGGTTTTGATAGTAAAATCTTAATATAATATTTCCTTTAATCTTTCTAATAGAATTAAATTCTTCGACAACTAATTTTGCATTTACAGTACTGGATTTTGATTCTTTATGAATTCTATAAGCAGTTAAAATATCATTTAGAAAAAATCCTTTTTCATATTTAAAAAAATTATCCAATAATTTATATTCCATAGTAAAGTATAATTTACTATCTAAACCACTATATTTATAGAAAGTATCCCTTTTCCAAAAAACAGAACCCTGAAAAACATTCCCTCCTCGATCATAAATATAAGAAGAATAGGTTTGAGGAACAGTGTAAAGTACTCTCGTGAGATTATCTTTTTGGTCTAATAATACTGAATTTCCATAAAGAAAATTAATTTCTCTGTATTTTTGAAAAATACTTTTAACTTTAAATAAGGTATCTGGAAGATAAAGATCGTCTGCGTTCAGCCAGGCTAAAATTTGCCCGGTACTTTTTTGAAAGCCTTTATTAATTGCCTCTGCTTGTCCTTTATCTTTTTCACTTACCCAATAAGATAAATACTTTTTATATTTTTTAATAATTTCTACACTTTTATCTAAGGAACCTCCATCAATTATTATATATTCAAGATTAGGATAATTTTGATTTAATACACTTAAAATGGTTTTTTCTAAAAACTGAGCTTGATTTAAAGAAGGGGTAACTATCGATATTTTAGGATAATTTAAATCTTTATTTAAAATTATATTCTCATCAAATAATGGTTTTGATATAATATCTTTAATTTTATATTTACTCACCATATTTTTCTCCAAATTTTACTTATTTTTACTTGCTAATAAATTTATAGCTAAGATGCAGTCCCTTCCCTTAGATTTAATCTCGATTAATACTATAAGCATTACTTATTCTCTTTCCTTATAATTTTTAATATTTTTATAAGCATATTCTGTGCTATATTATCTTCTTAACCAGAATAAATTCTATAATAGGTAAATTTCGAAATTACCGCATTAACTTTTTTTAAAAATTTTTTAAGATATATCTCCATGGGTTTGGGTAGAAATTCAAAAAATAAATACAACCAATAAATAATATAGCAATATAAAGTCGGCAAAGTAAAAGTACCAAAATTCCTTCTTATAATTCCAGCTATTTCTCTTTTTCTTTTTGCATTATCTTCCCCAGTTTTATGCTTACTATGTATCCTATAAGCTGATAAGAAATCATCCACTGGCAATACATGGAAATTTTCTTCAAACATTCTCAGAAAAAATAACCAATCAAAAATATAAGTATAATTCTTATTGATAGATACTTTATCCAATACTTCTTTTTTAAAGAAGGTTGATGGCTGAAGAATAAAATCACCAAATTTCATATATTTTAAATTTATCAAATTTTTTTTTACTAAAATAGGAGATAAAAATTTTCTCCTTTCATTCACATAATATCCATTACCGGTAACCACCTGAATATTTTTATATATTTCAAAATAATAAACTATTTTACTTATAACGTGTTCATGAAGATAATAATCATCAGAATTTAGCCAGGTTAAAATAGAACCTTGAGCTATTTTAAAACCTTTATCTATGGCATCTGCCTGTCCCTTATCTATTTCTGAAATCCAATGTATTTTATTATTATCTTTGTACTTTTCTAATATTTTTAAAGTATTATCTTTCGAGCCACCATCTATAATTATATGTTCTGTATTCGGATAATCTTGATTTTTTACACTCAATATCACCTCTTCTATAAACTCACCTTGATTATATGAAGGAGTAATAATAGACACCAGAGGTTTAAATTCCAAATTTAATTTCTCCTATCTTAATTAAATAATATTTTTACTATTTCCAATTTTATATTTTTATAACTTTTCTTATTATCGTTAATGCTTTATGGCTTACTCGTTTAAAAATGTTTCTATCTTTAAAACATAACTTAGAGGTAAAAAAATCTGCTTCTTGGTCTGCTAAAATAAAGTTGGGATGTATGATTTCATTAATTTCTTCTACTTTCATTTCCGAAAAAATATTATCTTTATCTTTCGTATGGGTACTATCTAATCCAAAACCAATATTAGAAACTAAATTTATATTTGGCGTTACACATAAACCATTATTAATAAAGCAGGTATAGGCCCATTGATAATCCCAGGTATCTATTTTCCCCTCATAAACCGATTGAAAAATTTTCCTCCAATATTTTTGTTGTTGTTTTATATTAAAAACATTATTTATTTGAGCTTCTTTTTCAAATTCTTCCAAATTTTTCATATTTACATCATAGTGCTTCCAAGCCCTTCTCCAGGTAGCCCAACCCCAAATATGAGGATATTTAGAAAAATAATAACTACCCTCTCCTCTTACCCTACCAAATTGAAAATTATTACCACTAATATGCATTATTCTTGTATCATTTCTATAATATTCCAATAATTCCTGGCAAAACCAGAAAAAGCTCTGATCAGGCAAACAATCATCTTCTAACATAATTCCTTCTTTTACATTTTCGAAAAACCAGTCGAAAGCAGAGCTCTCCGCAACCTTACAACCTAAATTTTTATCTCGAAATAAGGTCTTTACTTCACAATCCCAATCTATTTGTTCTATTACCTTTCTTGCCTGCTCACATTTTTCTTTTTCACCTTCTTTTCCTTCTCTTGGCCCATCAGCCGCCATAAAAAGTTGTTTTGGTTTTGCTTTTTTAATTGCATTAAATACCTTTTGGGTAATATCTGGTCGATTAAAGATTAAAAATAATACAGGTGTATTTAATGGAGATCGCGGCACAAAATTATTTTTCATTATTACTTAATAACCTCTCAAAATAATCAATAGTTTTTTTGATCCCCTCTTCAAAGGGAACTTTCGGTTCCCAGTTTAATTCTTTTTTAGCTAAATTAATATCTGGTTGCCTTTGTAGGGGGTCATCTTCAGGAAGAAGTTTATAAATAATCTTAGATTTCGAGTCAGTAAATTGAATTAATTTCTTAGCCAGTTCAAGAATAGTAAATTCTCCAGGATTCCCAAGATTTACCGGACCAGTAAATTCATCTCTGGAATTCATCATTTTAACTATTCCCTCAACCATATCATCAACATAACAAAAACTTCTAGACTGACTTCCATCTCCATATACGGTAATATCTTCTCCCTTTAAAGCCTGAACAATAAAATTACTTATAACTCTCCCATCATCTAATCTCATTCGGGGACCATAGGTATTAAATATTCTTATTACTTTTATTTTTAAATTATGTTGTCTTTTATAATCAAAAAATAGGGTTTCCGCACACCTTTTCCCTTCATCATAACAAGATCTTGGACCAATAGGATTCACATTGCCTCGGTAATTTTCAGTCTGGGGATGAATCTCCGGATCTCCGTATACTTCTGAAGTCGAAGCCTGAAGTATTTTTATCTTCAACCTTTTAGCCAGACCTAACATATTAATTGAACCCATAATACTAGTCTTGGTAGTCTGTACCGGATCAAATTGATAGTAAATTGGACTCGCCGGGCAGGCTAAATTATATATTTCATCTACTTCTAAATATAAAGAGAAAGTAATATCATGTCTAACTATTTCAAAGTAAGGATTATCAAGAAGATGAATTATATTCTGTTTTCTTCCAGTAAAAAAGTTATCCACACAGATTACTTCATTACCTTCATTTAAAAGTTTTTCACAAAGATATGAACCAATAAATCCTGCCCCACCGGTAATTAGGATTCGTTTTTTCATTTTTTCCTCCCTCTATATATATCTGGATTATCTTTTCGTATAGGCCTATTTTCCTCTTTCATCTTTATATACAAAATATTTATTAACTATTTGTATCATCTTTTACCTCTTTTTCTATATAATCCCAAAAATATTTTACTTGATTTCTTTTGATAAAATTTGATTGAATTAATGATAAATCTCTATAAAACAAAGAGGATTCTAAATTTACTTCTTGAGGATAAAATTTAATATTTTCTTGTTTTATTAATTTAGCAAGTTTTACTGCAAATTCATACTTGCTCAGGCGTTTTTCTCCGACTAGATGAATTATTTTAGATTCAATTTTATCAAAATTATCAATAATATTTTTAATATTTTCATTTAAAAATTCCAGGGGCGTAGGGGTAAAATAAATATTCGAATATAATTTTATTTCTTCCCCCTCATTTATAGCTTTAAGTAACCAGTCGAAAAAAGTTCCACCCCTTCCTATTACTGTTGATGTTCTTATAATTTTATAATCTAATAAAGATTCCCTTAAAATATTTTCGGCTAAGGTTTTGGTTTTACCATAATTTGTTTTAGGATTTTGTTTATCCTTATCTTGGTAGTTACCGTCTATACCTTCAAAAACATAATTGGTGGAAAAAAATAAAACCTTAGTACTAATTTTAGACTGGTAAATTATACTTACTAAATCTTCAATGGGCTTAGTATTAACTCCACAAGAAAAATTATAATCATCTTCACATTTTTTTATATCTTTACAACCTGCTGGCCATAAAATAAAATCTGGTGTCTCCTGAAGTAAATAATTTTGAAGATTTTTATGATCAGTAATATCAACCTTTTTTAAATATAGATTTTTTTTATTTAAATTATAGGTACCTTGTACCTCAAAATTATTAAATCTAATTAAATATTTATACAGCCTGTAACCAATAAATCCCGAAGCTCCTATAATAGAAATTTTTATCACTTTTTATCTCCTGATAAACTCTTCATAATTGTTTCTTGTCCTACATCATAAGATTTGTAGTTCTTAAGGGCTTCTTCTCCTACCTTATTTACTAATACTTTATATGCTTCGGTTCCCGGAAACGGAGCACAATTAGAAAGCAGATACTTTCTATAAGTATTATCCCTTTCTCCAAATCCCAAATTTTGTAATACCTTCATATCTTCTCTACAAATCTTCTCAGTTTGACCAGGTATATCCTTCATCATGGTCAAACTAATCATTAATTTTGGATATTTTTTAGAGATATATTTTAGAGTTTTCAAAAAATCTTTTTTTTCAATCCCCTTTTTTATTCTGGTTAAAATTTCTAAATTAAATGTTTCTATCCCAAATCTCATTCCCACACATCCGCTATCCACCATCTTGTCGTATAACCAATCCGGCGAACAATCAAGCCTCCCCATCATAGTCCAAGGTAAACCAATATCTCTCAAATAATCACAAAGTGTAGAAATTCTCCGAGTTACCAGGTTAAAAGTATCATCATCAAAGAATATACTCTTATATCCCTGTCTTTTAACTGCTTCTTTTATCTCCTCTGCCACTTTCTCTGGTTTCCTAAGCGATACATTCCCCTGATACATAGTCTGAGGCCAGGCACAAAAAGTACATTTAAACGGACAGCCTTTTGAGCTATATATTTGCAGTTGGGGCTTTTCGGTAGGCATACAAGGATCATAATATTTAGTAGCACTTTTATAGTCCCTAAAAGGAAAGGGTATTTGGTCTAAATCTTTCACCACTTCATATTCATAAATCCCGGATTTTCTGCTTTGAGTCATTTTTAATGAATTTAAGATATACTCACCTTTTAAAAAATATTTAATGTATGGATTTTCTTTACCTACTTCATCTGCTTTTATAATTAAATGGGGTCCGGCCAGAGCAACTTCAGAAAATTTTGCTATTTTTTTAGCTATCCAAAGATCAATATCAATGGTGGAGGTCGAACACTCTATAACTACTATATCTGCTTTTTCATTTTTTACTTCTTCTAAAAAGGTTTTATAGTCATATTGCTTTTCAGCAATAGCATCAATAATATTTACTTCCAACCCATTTTTCTTTAAGTAAGAAGCAGCATATCCCATAAAAAATGGATAGGGAGCATATTCCATTGGTTTATCTAAGGTAAATGGACATCTAGAACCTGCTCTCACTCCATATCTGATCTTCCAGTCAAATTTTTTATTTAAAAAGTTAAATATTCTTCCAGCTCCAGGTATTTTTTGGTAAGCTGATTTAAAAATGAATCCATCAATTTTAAAATCATTTCCAGGTGAAGAGTTCTTCGAACGAATTACTGGTGCATTTACAAAAAGTACTTTCATTTTAGACTCCTGACATATTTATATAGTTCTTTTGCTCTTGCTTCAATAGAAGCATGCGTTATCACATATTCATACCCTCTTTGAGCAATGCTTTCTCTTTCCTCTTTATTTTTTAAAAAATAATCTATTTTTTTAATTAAATCATCCCCTCCCTCGGTAAAAACCAAGCCGCCTTCAAGTTCCTTTTCTGCACTCGCTACCCGATCACTAATTAAAAATCCTTTACAAGCTAATATCTCATATATTCTTAAATTAATGACCTTCCAAACTACAAAAGACTGAAGGGTACAGTTAAGATTTATTTTTGCACTACTATAAAGGATAGGTAATTTCTCTTGAGGAATTTTCCCCTTAGATAATTTTTCAAATTTTTTTTTATAAGGAGGAAGCTGCTTAAAATTTCTCCAAAAATGAAATCTTGCTTGGGGAATTTTCCAATTACCAAAAAGTCCAAAATTATATTTGGTAGCCGGATATAAATATCGCATAATTCTATCTTCACCTTTTATATCATTTCCCACATAGCTTACCTCAAAATTATATTTATCTTCTTTTTCTCTTGGATAAAATAGGCCTAAATCTACCCCAAAAGGAAGAAAAATTCCTTTATGTCCTAATGCCTGATGCTCCTCCAATAATTGCTGGGAAAAAAATATATATCCATCATAACCAATTTTTTGAAATTTCCTTAAAATATTTTCATTTTCTGGACCATAATCATTTAGAAAATATATAATGTTTTTTTTAGCCCATCTATTATTTATTTCTATATCATTTAAATATATCATTACATCTAATAAATCATCAGGCATATAATTGGGAGCATATAATTGTGCGTCAGACACCTCTGGTAATTTCTTTAATGCTCTGCACAATGATTCTCCAAGTAGTTCCTCACCAATGACATTTGCTTTGGAATATAAAGAATATTTGTCCCATTTAATATAAAAACCTATTTTCATAGCAATTACACCTTAATTCTTTCATCAATGGTCAGAATATAATCCTAAAATTGGTTTAATTTTTAATATATTTAAAATTAGTTTTTTATATTTATTTTTAAATTTTCATCCCTATATTTATATTTTAACTTTTTTATATAGACAGGATATATCCATTGCTGCACTTCTATAAACTTCTACATACTTCTCCGATAAAAAAGATCTTCCACCCTTTAAATAAAAATTATCAGCAGCTTTATCGATATGGGTGAGTTGGCCCCTCCAGGGGGCACGAAGATATATAAAGCTACCAACCTTAAGAAGAGGATGAATCTTATTAATAAAAATTTCTGAAGAATTTTCCAAATGCTCTAAAACATCAATGCATATAATACCATCTGCCTTATTTGGCTCAAAATAATCTAAGACATTTAAAAAAATTACCCCTTTTTCTAAATGATTCTTTTTGATACGATATTTTACAAATTTATTCACATCATTAGGTACATCTAATAATATTAGCTTACCTCTAAGTTTATTTTCTAAAAATAAACCCATGCTCAAGGAAGCAGTTCCGCATCCATAATCTATATATAGACCGTCTTTTTTAAAATAAGAAGCTATCACTTGAAAATTCATTATCTCTATATGTTGATTAATAACATTATAACAAATATTATAATAGGATGCCTTATTATTCCACGATTTATAAAAGCTAGATAAATCATTTTTTAAAAAAAGTTTTTCTTCGAACTTTGGACATTGATTAGAATATTCATAAAACTGTTCAATATTAATATTCATATATTCTTTTACATCTCTTAAAACTAAACTATAACTTTTAAACACCATCTTCCTTAAATCTTCCGGATATTTTTTAATTAATCCAATTTTAATTTTTTGCCAAATTAGTTTTAAAAAACCTAATTTATTATATTTATTTTCAGGATATTTAAACATATATATTCCTTATAAAATTCGACATTACCCTTACTATATTGAAGGAATTCAATAAGAGAATAAAATTTATTCGAGTTTTTTTAAAAATAATTAATATAAAGTTGGTTATGATTATATATGAAATTAAAGTAGCCCAAGCTGCCCCGATAATTCCATATTTTGATATAAGAAGAATGTTCAGTAAAACATTTAGAATACTCCCCAGAAAACTATAAATAGACCCTAATAACTGTAAATTTTCTACTAAAAACCACCTTCCGCTGGCGCAACCTAAAAATACAAATACACTCGCCCAAGCATATATCTTTAAGACACCTACAGCTTCCTGATATTGAATGCCAAATAATAATTTTATGATATTATGAGAAAATAGCATAATTGGCAAGGCTATTCCAATTGCCGACCAGGTCATCAAATCATATAATTTTTGTAATCTTTCATAATATAATTTTTCACTTATCTTTTTTGCGTTAATTATCGCCGGAAAAACTGATTTAGTAACTGCTATAGGAATAAAATACCATATCTCTACTAATCTTACTGCTACGGCATAATTACCCACTGCTTTGGTATCTAACATATTTTTAATCATTACCTGATCAATTCTCATATAGATAGAAATAGTTATACTTGATAACATTAGAGGCCAGGAGTCTTTTAATAAATTTTTAGCTAAATTATATTTTAACTTCCAGTTAAAGAAACTTAACTTTTGCCTGGTATACATCACCATAGATCCAGCTGCTAAGATTATATTCTCTATCAGAATTACTATAGCAAAATATAGAAGATTTTTTTTAAGAAATATAAGGATGAGCTTCATAGTAGCGGATAGAATCTCAGAAATGATCTGAATGTAAACAGTATATTTGGATAATACTTTGGACTGAAAGTAAAAATCTACGACCTGAAAAGATTGAAAAATTGTCCCTAAGGCAATTATAAAAATAAGCAAATTTGTAAAGCTATCATTGGTAGTAACTTTAACTGCCATTAGAATTATTCCTAGTAATAATAATGATCCAATTATTTTAAGAATAAAAGTAGTGCCTAATAATTCATCTCTCTTTTTTTCATCTCTAACTAATTCTCTAACCAATACAGTGTCAAGACCTAAGGTAGCTAAAAACATAAAAAGTCCTACAAAACTATTGGCATAGCTTAATAATCCATAATTATCCGGTCCTAGATATCGAGCTACATACACTCCCACCAAAAGGGAAATAAACATTCCCACAATTCTTTCTAAGAATAACCAACCTGTATTAGTAAAATACCTTATAAATCCTGGAGATAATGATAATAATTTACTTATCTTTTTAAATAAAGAAGTAATTTTCAATTTTTACTAATCCATTTCAATAATTTATTTTCTCCCTATTCCTTCATAAATAAATCCCAGAGCTTTTACTTTTTCTGGTTCATATAGGTTTCTTAGGTCAAGCAAGATAGGAGATTTAAGTAATTTTTTTATTTTTAATAGATCAAGATTACGGAATTGATTCCATTCGGTAGCAATTACCAGGGCATCGCAATGCTCAGCGGTTTCATATTCATCCTGGCAATAAGTTAGAGTGGGAAGAACTTTTCGAGAATTTTCCATTGCCAGGGGGTCGAAACATCTTATTTGTGCCCCTTCTTTTAGTAATAGCTGAATAATATCAATGGAAGGAGACTTTCGAATATCATCGGTATTTTGCTTAAAAGCCAGACCTAAGACGCCTATGGTTTTATCTTTAAGACTCCCTAGCAGGTGTTTTATCTTTTCTACCATCAATTCTCTCTGCCTTTTATTTGCGTAGATTACTGCTTGTAAAGTTTTAAATTCGTATCCATAACTGGTAGCAATACTGCATAGTGCTTCAGTATCTTTGGGAAAACAGGAACCACCGAAGCCGGGACCGGGATGTAAAAATTTAGGACTGATTCTTCCATCCAATCCCATAGCTTTGGCAACCTGATGGACATCTGCACCAACTTTATCACAGAGGTTGGCTATCTCATTAATGAAGGTAATCTTGGTAGCTAAAAAGGTATTACAGGCATATTTGATTAACTCAGCTGTTTCAGGAGTGGTAAAGACAAAAGGTGTATCGATTAAGTAGAGGGGACGGTAGATTTCCTGCATTATCTTTAAGGCTTTGTCACTGGTGGTGCCAATTACTATTTTATCGGGATGGGTGAAGTCATAGACTGCTGAGCCCTCGCGGAGGAATTCGGGGTTGGAGACAATGTCAAAGGGATATTTCACCCTCACCCTACCCTCTCCCCTCAAGGGAGAGGGAGAAGAAGGATGGATTCCCACTTTCGCGGGAATGACAGAAGAGGAGACGGGAATGACAGAAGATGGATGAGATTGCTTCGTCGCTTCGCTCCTCGCAATGACAGAGGAAGGGTCGCTCCTCGCAATGACAGAATTAGGAGTGTTTTTGTCTGTTTTGGATTGGTGCTCTTCTATAATATGACGGATTTTGGCGGCTGTGCCGATGGGAACAGTGCTTTTGTTTACTATTACTTTATATTCATTTAGATGGCGAGCAATTTGTTGAGCAACTGTTTCAATCTGTTTAAGATTTGCTGATCCATCATCGTTGGAAGGAGTGCCCACGGCAAGAAAGATGACTTTGGATTTCCTTACTGCATCTTCAAGGTCAGTGGTAAAGGTAAGTCGGCCAGCTGATATATTTTTTTCGATAAGGGGGGCAAGATTGGGTTCATAGATAGGAGCGCCTCCAGAATTTAATATATTTATTTTTTGTTCATCCTGATCAACACAGGTTACTTGTAAGCCAAAGTCAGCAAGGCAGGTGCCAGTGACCAGGCCGACGTAGCCAGTACCGATAATTGCGATTTGCATACTCTCTCCTCCTCTTCGCATTTTGTTTGTACACTTTGGTCTTCGGGTAATAATTTTCAGGCTGCAAAAATAAGGTTTAAATTACAAGTTATATGTTCAACATCTGAACTTAAATAAATTATATTATAAAAAGGATTTGATTTCAAAATTTATTTTAAATTATTATACCATATACTTTTTTCTAAACATAAAAAAAATGACAGGCGAGACGCCTGTCCTACTAATTACTATATTCTATACACTATCCACTATTACTATCTGCTATAAAAATTGAATGGTAGATTGGTAGGCCGGATGACTAATACCGACTGGTAGACTGGCCAACTGGCAGACCGGTAGATTTGTAGACTATTCTAGCATCCCCCTATTAGGTTTATAACTTGGCACAACCTCCTGTAGCTTTCTCACTATACCTTCCATATCCATCTCCTTAGCTAACACTTCCAATTCCTTAATATCCTTCT
>Ga0315279_10000865_pt1 | contig 54531 bp, 44 predicted proteins | sample YL17G06_20_MG_FD_203694 | JGI IMG/M metagenome (GOLD analysis project Ga0315279, IMG submission 203694) | Sediment microbial communities from Yellowstone Lake, YNP, Wyoming, USA - YL17G06_20 | ecosystem: Environmental > Aquatic > Freshwater > Lake > Sediment | place: USA: Wyoming | collected... | reverse complement strand
AGCTTCATCTCTTTTTGCGAAGTAGCCTACGAGGATGCCTGCTTCCATTCTCCGTCCTTGCATCACCACTTGGTCTAAGCTTCTAGGCATTGCCATGAATTTCACTGGATGGGAATCTACGACGCAACGCTACCAGTATAGCGTCTTGTGGTGTCGCTGGCCTATGCGTGAATTCTCGATTTCAACTTTGTTCCACATCATACCCCGTATGGTCAAGAAACTCATGGCTACCAGTTGTCGATTAATTTCGGCAGGCTCAGTCACCGCCGAGCTTCCGCAAAGTGCATGAGTGGGGAATTGTTTTGCCAACTACGACGTGGGGCTTAGAAGTGGTCTGCGCGTCGCTTCGGGTGGGGCTATCTTCCGTCGCACCAAATAGGACGTCATAAACGCCGTTTGGTTTGCTGATCCGGTGTCAATGGCCGAATAGTCGGCATACCGGAGAAGTGATCGATACCCCTGAAACCTGGTCACGGGGGCAAGCCCCAGATTACTCGCTGAAAGTCGCCATGCAGCGAGAAATCAGCCGGGCAGTGCCGGTCGATCAGCATCGAGAAAGAGCACGGCGTTGCAGAGGATCTATTTGCCGGCGAACCGCCGCCAGCCGGCTGACGCTGTGCTCTTCCAGCAGCGCCTCGAACTCCGGCAACAGGTTCAGGTTCGCCGAGGCGATATTCATACCGTCAATGCCATTGAGCGCTGCTTCGTGGAGGTGCGACGACGGACTCGACCTATGGTGGTGTTTGCCAACGTCCAGAGCGTGGACCGAATCATTTATGCCATCTTCTACCGCTTCAACGAAGATTGGCGAAACCGCACCCTTGAGCTTTTTACACAAACAGCTTGGGGCCACGACCGCAGGCCTCATGGTGTTTCCTGCCCTTGTAATGTGCTAATCTTTCCCTGGCCAGCCTGTTGCCGCTTTGCCGGCCTCAGGCTGGCGTGCCGCCTGACGACGGCAAGTTTGGCGTTGGACACATGACTCAGCACTCCAACAAGAAGGTCGAGGTGGTTTGCCCGGGCTGCGGGGCGCGATTGATGATCGACACGGCGCTTGGCAAGGTGATTTACCACACTCCCCCACCTAGGCACGCCAAGGCGCCTGACATCGACCACGCGGCCCAGCTCCTGGAGAAAGAGAGGGCGCGACGCGAAGCGCTCTTCAAGCAGAGCACGGAAGAGGAAAAGATCAAGTCACAGCTTCTGGAACGGAAATTTGAAGAGGCGCTGAAGCAGCGTAAAGATGAGCCCGTCGGCCCGCCCCTCAGGGACATCGACCTCGACTGAAAATCGAAACGCGAAAATAGGAATTCGCAACTCGGGAGGTGCCGGGGCACTTTCTGCTCGGCGGGCCTTGACCAGTGCCGCTTCCCGCCAAAATAGCCGGCTGCGTCCTGTCCCAATCCTGGGCTCCACGACAAAAGAACCGACCCGGGGCCAGCTAAGTTTGAGCTGGGCTTTGGACTTTGTGCTCTTTGGAGGCGTTAGGTTAACACGCGCGCGGCACGCAGCAAGGATTGCTCGAGATTAGGACAGTCCGGACCAGCGGGGACATTGATGCCCTGGGAAGAGGTGTGCTACGATGCCAGTTTGCCTCATGGTGCGCATCGCAAGCCTGGTGTCGTTCCAACTTAATAAGGCTATGCATTACAGCATCCCGGTAGGTAGCAGGTGGTAGGTAGCATGTGGGGAACGGCGCACCCCCACCTACGACCTGCCACCTACCATCTACCACAGCGGAATGGCACGGGAATGAGTTTCCAAGCCTGAAGGAGTTCCCGGTGAGAATCTACGACGGCCAAAGCATTCGCAACGTGGCGCTGGTGGGTCACGGCGACACGGGCAAGACCCAACTGGTTTCGGCGCTGCTTTTCACGGCGGGCATGGTGAACCGCCTGGGCAAGGTGGATGAAGGGACCTCGGTCACGGACTACGACGAAGAAGAAATCCAACGCAAGTTTTCCATCACCGCCTCCCTGGCTCATGCCGAGTGGGGCAAAACGAAAGTGAATTTCATCGATACGCCCGGCTACAACATCTTCATGCACGAGACCGAAGGGGGCCTGGTGGCCGCCGATGCGGCGCTCTTGCTGGTGCATGCGGTGGCGGGGATCGAAGTCCAGACCGAGAAGGCCTGGAGCTTGGCGGAGAAATACGGCTTGCCGCGGGTGCTGGTGATCAACCAGATGGACCGCGACCGCGCCAGCTTCGAGCGGACGCTCGGGGCCTTGCGCGAGGCCTTTGGCCGGACGGTTATGCCCACCCAACTGCCGCTCGGCGAGGAGAAAGACTTCCGCGGCGTAATCGACCTCGTGCGCATGAAAGCTCACCTGTACGACGCGAACGGGTCGGGCAAGGCCAAAGAATCCGAGATTCCCGCCGAGCTGAAGGAGGCGGCGGCGAAGGCCCACGAGGCCCTGGTGGAAATGGTCGCCGAAGGCAACGACAAGCTGATGGAAGAGTTTTTCGAGAAGGGCACCATCCCGGCGGAGGACCTCGTCCCCGGGCTGCGGCAGGCCATCGGCGAAAGGCGCATCTACCCCGTGGTGGTATCGGCCGGTTTGCCGAACATCGGCAGCCAAGACTTGCTCGACTTCCTGGTGGATTACCTGCCCTCGGCGCTCGAGCGGGGCGAAGTGGAAGGCTTGGACCACGAAGGCGGGAAGCCGGTGAAGCGCAAGCTGGCCGACGACCAGCCGGTTTCCGCGTACGTCTTCAAGACCGTGGCCGACCCCTTCGCCGGGCGCGTAAGCTACTTCAAGGTCATGTCGGGGGTGGTCAAGAACGAAGCGAACCTCACCAACTTCAACCGCGGCGGGGGAGAACGCCTCTCCCACATCGCGGTGGTGCAGGGGAAGACGCAGACGGCGGTGGCGGAAATCCACGCCGGGGACATCGGCGCGGTGGCTAAGCTGAAGGATACGCTGACCGGCGACACGCTGGGAGAGAAGGGCGCGCCCATCGTCTATCCGAACGTGAAGCTGGCGGAGCCCGCGATCTCGTTCGCCATTGAGCCCAAGTCGCGCGGCGACGAGGACAAGCTCTCCACGGCCATCCACCGCATGCTCGAGGAAGACCTGCTGCTGCGCTTTTCCCGCGACCCGCAGACCAAGGAGTTTCTGCTTTCCGGTGCCGGCCAGCAACACGTGGAAGTGGCCGTCTCCAAGCTCAAGCGGCGGTTCAATATTGAGGTGACGCTGAAAGCGCCGAAGATTCCCTATCGTGAGACCATCCGCGCCAAGTCCGAAGCGCAGGGCAAACACAAGAAGCAGACGGGCGGGCACGGCCAGTACGGGGACTGTTGGATCAAGATGGAACCGCTGACCCGCGGCGCCGGCTTCGAGTTTGTCAACGACATCTTTGGCGGAGCCATCCCCAGGAACTATATTCCCGCCGTGGAAAAAGGCATCATCGAGGCGGCCGGGAAAGGCTTCCTGGCCGGCTATCCCGTGGTGGACTTCCGGGTGATCCTCTACGACGGCTCCTACCACGAAGTCGATTCCTCGGAAATTGCCTTCAAGCTGGCTGGGTCGAAGGGGTTTAAGAAAGCGATGGAGCAAGCCAAGCCGTGCCTGCTCGAGCCCATCATGAATGTGGAGATTACCGTACCAGAAAATTACTCCGGTGATATCATGGGCAATCTGAACGGCCGCCGCGGGCGCATCCAGGGCATGGAGCCCAAGAGCGGCGCGACCGCGATCAAGGCGCAGGTCCCCCTGGCCGAAATGCTCACCTACGCGTCCGACCTTACTTCCATGACCCAGGGCCGCGGGACGTACTCCATGGAGTTTTCCCACTACGACATCGTCCCGCAAGGCATCGCGGACAAGATCGTCGCTGCTGCCAAGGCTGCGGGCGTCGGGAAGGAAGAAGAGGAAGAGTAGCCGGCCGCTCGCAACCCCTCGGCGGGCGACAGCCCACCCGGTCTTTAGGCCCCCCTGCGATCATCCTGGAGAGGCAGCCATTTGCTTCAAGTGGCCCCGCTGCCGTGCGGGCCCTCGTCCGGCACGAGCACGAAAGCCGTGCGCCGCTGGTTGCTTTTGAAGGCGCACCTCGCTAAACTCCCCTCTGTTTGCGCGGTCTTATCGGGCCTCCAGGAAGGGGATCGCCCATGCGGACTCAGTTTCCTAGTGCCGGCGCCGCTATCGAACCTTCTCGCGAAAGAGAAAACGGGATGGACGGGCAGCGGGTTGAAACGATTCAAAGCTCCAGGCCGAACGGCCGGGGACGTCTTGAACCTGCGCAACGCGCATTCACCAAGAGGTCGTCAATGAGGGCTCTTCTCCGTCCGCTCGCACTTACCGTCTTACTCTTTTCGTTCACGACACCGTTTGCTCAAGAACATCGCGGCGGGGAGTCTGCCCGTCGGTTGACGGGCGTGGGCGCCAAAACCCGGGAACTAAGTTGGGACACCTATCTGGACAAGGTGCAGGGCGCATGGATGGGGAAGATGATCGGTGTCACCTTTGGCGCGCCGTGGGAGTTTCGCTACCAGGGAGTGCCGATGGGCTTTGACATCACGGACTGGCCGCTCTCCAAGACCCGGATGAAGTATTACCGCGATCACGCCGCAACGCCTCCCGACAAGTGGATTCCGGCCACCACGCCCGAGGAGGCGAAGAGGTATTACCTCAACCAGGGATTCGTCCAGCATGCAGAGCAAACCCATCCGAGCTTCGGCTGCCCCGACAACGATGATCTCTACATCAACATGCTGTTCCTCTACTGCCTGCGGCGCTATGGGATCGACGTGGATCCGGTGACCGTGGCCCACGAGTGGTCGGCGAAAATCAAGCGGGTGTGGCACGCCAACGACGCGGGGTTGTCAAATATCCGCAAGGGCATCCTGCCTCCGATGTCCGGCAATCCAAAGTACAACCGGCACGCCGACGACATCGATTTCCAGATTGAGGCCGACGTGTTCGGGATGATTGCACCCGGCCTGCCGCAAGTCTCCAACCAATACGGCGACCGCATGGGGCATATCATGAACTACGGCGACGGGGTTTACGGTGGGATGTTCATCGCTGCGATGTACACGCAGGCGTTCTTTGCCAAAAACGTTCGCGAAGTGGTGGAGCAGGGGCTGAAGGCGATTCCCGCGGATAGCCTCTATGCGCAACTCATCCGCGACGTCCTTCGCTGGCACGATGAGAACCCGCACGACTGGGAAAAAACCTGGACGCTTCTCCAGGACAAATGGGGCAATACCGACCACTGCCTGGAGGGCTATGAGAAACCCTTCAACATCGACGCAAAGCTGAATGGAGGCTACGTGGCGATCGGCCTGCTTTATGGCGACGGTGACTGGTACAAGACGATGAATTACGCGACGCGTTGCGGCCAGGATAACGACTGCAATCCGGCCAACGCCGCGGGCATCCTCGGCGCGTTGCTCGGCGCCCACGCCATTCCGGCCGAATACCGCGAGCCTCTCCACAACACTTACTGGAACGAGTCGCTGGCGCACCTGCCCGCCGCTTACGAAATCGACGTCCTCGCGGAAGATACCTGCCTCGTGGGGATGAAAGTGCTCTTGGCGAGTGGGGGAAGGGTGACGACTCGCGGGGCGAAGCTAATGCTCGAGATTCCCTATCAGGAACCGAAGCCGCCCGCCAAGCTCGAGCAAGTGAAATGGAGCGGCGATAAGCCGGTGGTCGACTAGAACCCGTGACAGGGGACAGGTTACAGGTGATAGTGCCGGGCGGATCCGGTCCCTTCGGTACTTTCCATATCGCCTGAGCCCGGAAACCTGTACCCCATGCCCGACACCCTGAGGCTGGCCTATGTTTATTCCACAAATCTATTTCGTTGCGCTCATCATGATGCTCCTCAGCATGGTGTGCTGGGGGAGCTGGGCGAACACTCAGAAGCTCTGTAGGAACTGGCGGTTTGAGCTTTTCTACTGGGACTACGTTTGGGGCATCCTGCTGATCAGTGGGCTGGCGAGTTTGACGCTGGGCCGCACCGATGCCGCAAGCCCCGACAGCTTCTTTCACAACCTCGCCGCGGCGGACGCCGGCCATTTCGCGTACGCTTTGGCCGGCGGGGTGGTATTCAATGTCGGCAACATTCTGCTGGTTGCCGCCATTGCCCTCGCAGGCATGGCGGTGGCTTTTCCCATCGGCGTCGGGCTGGCGCTGGTGATTGGCTCGGTGCTCAATTACCTCATCATGCCGAAGGGCAACCCTCTGCTGCTGTTTGGCGGCATCGCGCTGGTGTGCATGGCCATTGCGCTGGATGCCCTGGCGTACCGAAGAGCTTTCCAGGACTTGAAGGCCAGCACCAAAGGCATCGTCGTCAGCCTTCTCTCGGGGGTCAGCTTGGGATTCTTCTATCCATTCGTGGCTAAGGCCCTCACGGGCGAGAACCACTTGGGGCCGTACACGGTGGCGTTCCTGTTTGCGCTGGGCATCCTGGCTTGCAACATCCCTCTTAACTACGTGTTCATGCGCCGGCCGGTAAGCGGGCCACCGGTTGAGCTGAAGGACTATTTTCAAGGCGCGGGGAGGCTGCACTGGTGGGGAATCCTAGGCGGAATGATCTGGGGCGTGGGAACGGTCTCCAATTACATCTCCTCGTACGCGCAGATGGTCGGCCCGGCCACGGCCTACGCGCTGGGGCAGGGAGCCACGATGGTCTCGGCCATCTGGGGAGTTTTTGTATGGAAGGAATTTCGCGGCGCGGGGCCGGAGGCCAAACGGTTGCTCGCGCTGATGTTCGTTTGCTTCATCGTCGGGCTGGCGTGCGTGGCGCTCGCGCCGGTGGTGAAGTGAGAAGAGCAGTCAAGAGTCGAAGGTCGATAGTCTAAAGTCTGAGGCCACTATGGGAAGAACTCCGTTTCTGGCTGTGACTCTCTTGCTGGTCCTGGGGTCAGGAGAATCTGCTGTGCCACCTCCGAGAATCCCGATCCTACTCGACACCGACATTGGCACCGACATCGACGACGCGTTCGCGCTGGCGCTGATCATCAACAGCCCGGAACTGGATCTTCAGGGCGTCACGACGGTGAGCGGCGATACCCAGGCACGGGCGCGCCTTGCGGCCAAGATGCTTTGGGAAGCTGGCGGTGCCTGGCGACGGGTCCCCGTCGCAGCCGGCGAGCCCGGCAAGCCTTCGCCCATCGAACAAACTCGCTGGGCGGCGGGCTTTGGGCGTTCCCAATTGCGCCCCGAAAAGGCCAGCGATTTCTTGCGAGCCGAGATCGAGCGAAGGCCGGGCGAGATCACGCTGGTCACCATCGGCCCGCTGACCAATGTCGCAGCTTTGCTCAGGCAATCTCCGGCGGTCGCCAGGAAAATCCGGCGCCTCGCAATGATGGGCGGGTCAATTGCGCGCGGCTACGACCCGGGCTCCGGGCCTGCCGCCGAATACAACATCGCTGCGGACCCCGCGGCCGCCCAGGCGGTATTCACCTCCGGCATCCCGATCCTCATGGTGCCGCTCGATGTTACGGCCATGTTGCAACTTGATCCCGCTCGGCGGGACCGCGTGTTCACGCACCTCTCCCCTCTTACCAACGCCTTGACGCTGCTCTACCACCTCTGGGGCCAGCCGACCCCCACGCTCTTTGACCCCATGGCCGTCGCGATGCTTATCGACCCACGCCTCTGCGAGACCCAGGAACTGGCCATCGAGGTTGATACAAGGGGATTCACGCGCGTCGCGGAGGGAAGGCCCGCCAATGCGACTGTCGCCCTGCACACCGACCCGGCGAAGTTCTTGCAGTTTTACCTGAGCCGCGTGGCGCCGTAGGTTAGGGCCAGGTACGGGAGCCCGCCGCGGCGACCTCCCGGTCTCCAAACACAAAACCGGAGGGCCGCAAAGGCCCTCCCCTGCCATCATTGATGCCCTTGCAGCTTTGCCTGAACCCGGTCATGGATCCAGTGCGGGTCCCACCACTCGACGGGATTGACGGGAATCCCATCCAGCAGCATGGTGAAATGCAGGTGATCGCCCCCGGCGAGCCCGGTCTGGCCGCTGTGAGCGATCACTTGGCCACGCTTCACGTGATCGCCGACCTTGACGTCGAATGAACTAAGGTGGCCGTAAAGCGATTGCAGGCCGCAGCCGTGGTCAATGACGACAGTGTTTCCAAAAATCCCGAGGTAGGCAGCATGAACCACAATGCCGTCATTGGCCGCCACTACCGGCGTGTGCTGGACGACGGCCAGGTCAAATCCAAGATGGTCCTGGTGGTCAATCACCTGCCCGTTATAAAGGTAGGTACGGCGGTCCGCGAAAGCAGCCTCCACCTGCGCATTGCCGAGCGGCAGGAAAGCTTCAGTCCAAGTGAAGGGGGACCGGGTCTTTTGGGAAATAGCGACCAGTTGCTGCGCATCCATGCGGCGCAGCGGGCCATTCACCAGCAGGAAATTCTTGAGCAGGCTCCCCTCATCCCGCAGCTCCGGCGTCTGGCTCAGGATGGGAGGCACCACGCGGGCCAGGAACTCATCGGTGATGTTGAGCGTGTCGGCCTTGAAGGTCTTGGGGAAGACTTTGTAGTTGAAGTTGGCGAGCGTTTCGTTCCCCGCATCGTCGCGGGCCACGATGTGCGCCGCAGTTTTCGGGTCAACGTTGTAAGGGTAGGCGAAAAGGCACAGGCGCGTCTCGGGGGCCGACTCTTTCACCGGCCAACTGGGGAAGAAATAGTTTCCCACCTGAACGCCCGACTCCACGGTTCCCGACGAGACCTTGAAGAGCGCCACATCGCACCCGCCCTGGTTGATGTAGTGCTGCGCGGTCAGGATTTCGACCGAAGGCGGGACAAAGCGTACCGGCAGGTCCAGCGAAACCTCGCTACGGCCGCCGCGGAAGAAGCGGCCCCAGGAATCGTTGATGGCGATAATGGCCAGGGTGGCGCGCCCTTCTCGGAGCTCCGGAATCTCGAGGTGGCCGGCGCGGGTCTTGAAGGCGGCGTGCCGGGTGCCGGCCCGCGACCAGAACTCCCACCACACTGGAGCGGGAAGGACGCGCTCCAACACGACGAACGACTGCCCACCCTGGCGAACTTCGACTTGCACCTGCCGGAGATGATGTTGTGGCTCACGCACCGCGAAATCGATGGGCGTGCTCTGGCCCAGACCCTTGATCTCTCCGCCGAGCTGGATGGAGGGTGCGCTACGGCTGGTGACTTTCCATGCCAAGGCGATGACCACCAGCAAGAAGAGGAAGAGGAGAAAAATTGTGCCTTTCCCAACGCCGGACTCGGACACTCGAAACCTTTGAGGCAACGGCAGACCTCCCTCGAAAGTAGGGCGGGGCGACCCCGCACGTCGCCACGAGTAGTCTCACGCGGCGGGCTTCAATACCTTGATCCGGAGATTCCGGAATTCCACGCGGTTGGAGTGGCTCTGCAGCCCGATATGCCCCGTCCCCGGCACCTTGCTGAGAGGACGCTCCTGAGCGTGTTCGAAGCGGGGATCGTCCAGGTCCACATCCTGGATCTTGTGGCCGTTGAGGGTGATGGTCACGTGCCGGCCGACGCAAGAAATCTCCTCCTGGTTCCACTCGCCCGCGGCCTTGGCGGCGCTGTGAAGGGGTGCGGAAGCACCGTAGATCGAGCCGGAGCTGTGCACATCCGCGGGCTTGTCGGCGTCGTCCAGGATTTGAATTTCCATCCCCGTGAATGCCGGGTTGCCGGCTTCCGCGGCGCGCAGGAAGATGCCGCTGTTGGAGTCTTTCGCCATGCGGTATTCAAGGCGCCAGACGAAGTCGGCGTAGCGCTTCTCCGATCGCAGCCAGCCGCCCTGGCCTTCCGTCCAAAGGACGCCATTCTCCACATGCCAATCCTGGTGGTCCATGACGTGCCAGCCACTCAAATCCTTGCCGTTGAAGATCTTCATGAATCCCCTCTCGTGCCGTTCCAACTTCGTGCGGCTAGGTATCCCGCTTTTTCCTTGCGCAGCATCTACACGCTGTCCGGCTACGCGGATTTGTCGGAATAAGTTGGAACGGCACTCGTCGCTTCCAGCGCTTGTCGCGACGAGAACAAAAGCTGCGAAGAGTGCCAAAATCAGCATGGTTCTCGCGTGCATACCTTGCTCCATTCTCGATTGGATGGGCTCGATGGCCGAACCGGCTGAGCCTGTGCTACAACATACAGGAAAGCAGCAAGGATGTACAAATTGAATCGGAGCGAAGGAACCATGCCCGCCCTGACCGTGCGCCTTCTGGAACACACGGACCAGAAAGAGCTGGATGACTATCTGCGCCTTTATAGCCGCTGTTTTAACCCCAGCGAGCGTGTCAGCCCGCGCATCTTGCGGTGGGTGATTGAACCGTCGCCGGCAAGAGTTAACCCCGCCCACCTTTTTGCTGCCTACCTCGACGGCAAGTTGGTAGGCGGGGCGTGCACGCTGGTTCTGCCGGCCTTCCGAGTGGTCTTCGGAAGTTACTTGTTTGTTGATCCGGAACTGCGGGGACGAGGTCTGGGAGTCAGAATTTTGCGCCAGGCGCTGCGCCTGGAGAGGCGCGGACCACACGGCTGGAACTGGCGAGCGTACGTCGAGGTCACCGCCGCCTCCGGTGACCGGTGGCACAGGCTGTTAGCCAAGCTCGGGTTCCGCTTCTTCCGCGCGTTGTGGCCGCTGGGCTCGTACCAGAACCCACACAAGATGATCCCTGGCCGGCTGGGATATTTCGCCTACCGAACTAAACCTCCTTCGCGCTTCTCTCAACCGGCCATGCTGGCTTTCATTCATGCCCTGTTTTATGGCCCGGAGGCGATGCACCGGGACCTGCTGCCTCGGCTGAAGAATTTCGTCCGCTTGGACGCGTAGTGCCGCCGAAAGGGCGGGGTCGGCGCAGCCTTCCTACCGACTACTACCCAGCGCGATGGGGAATTTTCTGGCCTGCCGCCTCGCGCGCCTTCCAGGTATTGTGCACATCGCCCAGGATCACGAGGACGTCTCCGCTCCCCAGGACGGCGTCGCCGTGCGGATTGTAGTCCATCTTGCCATCGGGTTTGCGCAACGCCAACGCCAGCAATTCAAAACGCCGATGCAGCTCGGTCTCGTGAAGCGTCTTGCCCACCCACGGCGAGCCCTCTCCCACGGTAATCTCCTCGATGCGCATCGTCTTGACCTGATCTCTCAGCATCAAATCCAGGAAGCTGACCACGCGGGGCCGAATGAGTTCCGAGGCGAGGCGCAGGCCGCCGATCATACTGGGCGCCACGGCCGAGTTGGCTCCCGCGCGAATCAGCTTGTCGGCCATCCGAGCTTCGGCGGCGCGGGCCACGATCCGCAGGTTGGGACTCATCTGCCGGGCGGTAACCGTCACCAGCAGGTTATCCCTGTCCTCATGCAGGACCGTGACCAGCCCCCGGGCCCTGGCGAGTCCCGCGGTCGCTAGAACCTCCTCCTCTGCGGCATCGCCTTTCAAAACGGGAAACTCGCCGAGATGCTGGATCCTCTCCAGGCGGTCCTCGTCGTGGTCGATCACAACGAAGGTGTTCCCCGTCTTGAGAAGTTCCTGGGCAATATAGTGGCCGGTTTCCCCGGCGCCACAGACGATGAAGTGGTCGTGCATATCCCGAATTTGTTTCAGCATCTTGCGTCTCCGAAAAATGTCCTTGAGTTCACCCTCGACAATGTACGCCGTCGAGGTGGAAAAGACGTAAAGCATGATGCCGATCCCGAAAAGGATCACGAAAATGTTGAAGATGCGCAGGGAGGGGTGAGCGGTGGTATCCACCACCTCGCCGTAACCCACCGTCGCCACGGTGATGACGGCCATGTAGATGGCGTCCAGAAACGTCACCTCCGGCCCGCCCAACCAGCGGTAGCCCAGCGCCGCGATCATAAGGACGACGAGCAAGAGCAGGAGGGACAACACTAATTGCCGTCGGAGGCTCATCCGCTAAGCATCTCCTCGCGGCTGGCGCGCCCGCTAAAGAAGACTTACTTCAAGCTGCGACGTATCTTACCACATGCCGAGCCGCGGTTCGGCAGGCACGGTCCGCCCTACGGCCCAGAGTGCTGAATTGACGATTTTCGATTGACGATTGCGGCCAATCGTCAATCAAAGCCCTGCGGGCGCCGGAGGGCGGGTCGCGGACTTCCCCCTGAGGCGATCGGGAAAACGCCCGCGAGCCGCACGGGTCACTTTCCAAGATGCTTCCGGTATTGCTCCACCAGGTAGTTGTCGGTCATGCCGGCGATATAGTCGCAGACGACGCGGTGGGCGGGTTCTTTCTGGGTTTGGGCAAAGTAGAAGGGAGGAAGGCTGCGCGGGTGCGCCACATAATATTTGAAGAGCCGCCCCACGCACGTGATAATTTTTTTTCGTTCCGCGTCCACCTTCTGGTGGGAATAAAGGTTCTGGTAGAGGAACTTTTTCAGGCGCTTGTTTTCGTGGGCTAGGTGCGCCCCCAGGCCCAGCAGGCGGGCCCGGTGCGCTCGGACTTCGGCAACCGATCGCACGTTGAATTTGGCGAGCCGCTCGCGCGTGGAATCGATCAGATCCGTAACCAGGGTGTCCAGCAGACGCTTCAGCGCCTCGTTGAATTTCAGCTTCTCCTTCGCGCCCGGGTATTTCCGCTCGATGGCGCGGTAGAAGGCCGCGAATAAGGGGACACCGCCGCGAATCAGGGGCAGGGTGAGGAGCTTGGCTTCATAGCCGTCGTCGAGGTCGGCGCAGTTGTAAGCGATTTCATCCGCGACGTCAATCACCTGCGCTTCGAGCAGCGGCTGTTCGTCTAACCGATACTCGCCAAGCTCCGGATGGAGGGCGGGATCGTAGTCCCGCGAGTGCTTGATGATGCCTTCGCGGACCTCAAAGGTGAGGTTCAAGCCGGGAAACCCCACATACTTCTGCTCGAAGTGCTCCACGACGCGCAGGGCGTGGAGGTTGTGGTCAAAGGTATCCTGGCAGTGTCTCATCAGCCGATCGAGCTCGGCTTCCCCGGCGTGGCCGAATGGCGGGTGGCCCACATCGTGCGCCAGCGCCAGGGCTTCGACCAGGTCCGTGTTCAGACCCAGGGCCTGGGCCACTGTACGGCTGATCTGCGCCACCTCCAGCGTGTGCGTGAGGCGGTTGCGAAAGTGGTCGGAATAGCGGCGGGTGAAAACCTGCGTCTTGTTCTCCAGGCGCCGAAAGGCACGGGCGTGGACGATGCGGTCCCGGTCGCGTTCGTAATCGTTGCGGTAAGGATGCGCGGGCTCCGGATAGCGACGGCCCTGCGTCTCCTCCACGCGCATGGCGTAAGGCGCAAGATAATGGCTGTCCTCGCGGCGCATTCGTCCCTCGGACTAGCAAGCCTTCGGGGAGGCGACTATAGCATATCGTCGGGCGCTAACGAGCACGTGGGAGCAGGCGAAGGCAATAAAGCGAAAACGAATCATAACGCAAAGGGCAAAAATCACGAGTCCGAAATTTAAAACGGAAGCTGGTGTAAGAAGCGACTATAGCATATCGTTAGTTCCATCCGACCAGGCGAGCGGACCGACGAGGAGGTAGCAAATCAAAAGTCAAAAGAAAAAAACAAAAATCGAAAATGCTTCACCCCTGCTGCTTGATTCCCCCGCGCATCCGCTCTATAAGCATTCGCTGATCCTGCAAAACCGGAGAAAAACACATGTTCACACCCTGGCTCAAGACGCTGTCGCGGCTGCTGGTCCTCGGGACGTTGCTCGCCAGCCAAGCCCCCGCTCAAAGCACCGACCTCCTCCTCACGAACGGCCACATCTACACCTCCAGTCCCGCGAACCCGTGGGTGAAGGCTGTGGCCATCCAGGGCGACAAGATCCTGGCGGCCGGCTCGGAAGAAGCGTTGGCGAAGTTTCGTGGTGCGGGCACGCGCGTGATCGACTTGGGCGGGCGCATGGCGATGCCGGGGATCGTCGACAGCCACTGCCACTTCCTCGGAGGAAGTCTGGCCTTGGACGAAGTGAAGCTGGACGAGGCCACAACTTTGCAGGAGGTCAAACGACTGATCCGCGCGTATGCCGCGGCCCATCGCGATCGGCCCTGGGTGCTCGGGCGCGGCTGGTACTACGACATTTTCAAGCCCGCGCTGCTGCCCACAAAACAAGTCCTGGACCAAATCGTTCCTGACCGGCCGGCGGTGCTGACCTGTTTTGATGGCCACAGTGTTTGGGTGAACTCCCGCGCCCTGGCCCTCGCCGGCATTACCCGGGAAACGCCCGATCCTGTCCGGGCCGGCGTCAGGGTCGGGATCATCGTGCGCGATCCCGCGACTGGCGAGCCTACCGGCGTGTTGAAGGAAGGGGCGGCAGAACTGGTTCGGCGTCTCATCCCCGAGCCCAGCCGGGAAGAGAAACTAGCGGCGCTCCGGCGGGGACTTCTAGAGGCGGCGCGTCACGGAGTCACGAGCGTGGTGAACGCTTCCGGCAGCATCGAGGAAATGGAACTCTATGACGAATTGCACCGCCGCGGAGAGCTGACCCTGCGAACGTACACCTCCCTGATGATGGAGCCGGAGCTTTCGGAGCGGACGCTGGCCGCTTACGCGGAAGCCCGCCGACGTTTCCACGACGAGTGGGTGCGCGCTGGCGTGATCAAGGCATTCATGGACGGCGTGGTGGAGTCTCACACGGCCGCCCTGCTGGAACCGTATGCGGACGACATGAAGCTGATGGGATCGACGAATTACCTGCCGGAGCAATTCCGGAAAAACGTCCTGGAACTCGACCGCCGGCACTTCCAGGTCATCACCCATGCCATCGGCGATCGCGCCATCCGAATCACCCTGGACGCTTATCAGGCGGCGGAACAAACCAACGGTCCGCGCGACCGCAGGTTCCGCATCGAGCACATCGAGATTACCACTCCGGAAGATATCACGTGCTTTGGCCGGCTGGGAGTAATCGCCAGCATGCAGCCGTACCACTGCTACCCGAACTCGGACACCGTGGAGACCTGGGGTGGGCACATCGGGCCGAAGCGCCTGCCTTATTCTTTCGCCTGGGGCGACCTGCTCCGTGCCGGCGCGAAGCTGGCCTTTGGCAGCGACTGGCCCGTCGTCTCCCTCGACCCCTTCATCGGCATTCAAAACGCCGTCACGCGCCAGACAGACGACGGCCGGCCGCCGGAAGGCTGGGTGAGCGCACAGAAGGTAGCAGTCGAACAGGCCCTGGCGGCCTACACCCGCGACGCGGCCTCTGCGGAATTCGAAGAGCAACGGAAGGGCAGCCTCGAACCCGGGAAACTCGCGGATGTGATTGTGCTCTCGCAAGACCTCTTTCGCATCAATCCTCTCAGCCTCCACACGACCCGGGTGCAGTTGACGATCATCGGCGGGAAGATCGTCCACCGCCAGGGGATCTAGGGTAAGGCTGAAGGAGGGGCCGCGCCCAGACCTGCGCTCCCGCCTCAACCCCCACGCGCCGAGCACTCCTCCAGGGGGCACCGGTGGAGGACGCCAACGGCTCTGATATAATGTGCTCTCCAGGCTCGAAGTCAGCAACGGCGGAATTTCCGGAGCTCCTGGCCGCTCGCCGGTGCAATAGTCAACCGAAGGGAGGATTCCTAAGCCTGTGGTGCGCGACACCTTGGTTTGTCTCTTAGCAGGGGGCGCGGGTGAGCGCCTTTATCCGCTGACCCGAGACCGCGCCAAGCCCGCCGTGCCCTTTGGCGGCATCTATCGCATTATCGACCTCACGCTTTCGAACTGCATCAATTCCGGCCTGCGACGCATCTTCGTCGTTACGCAGTACAAAGCCCTCTCCCTCAATCGCCACATTCGCGAGGGCTGGACGGTTCTCCCCGGCGAACTGGGAGAGTTCATTCAGGTCTTGCCGCCCATGATGCGCGTCGGCGAGCATTGGTACCGCGGGACAGCGGACGCAATTTATCAAAACCTCTATTCCATTGGCAGCGAGCCTTGCAAGTACGTCCTGATTCTCTCCGGTGACCACGTTTACAAGATGAACTACCAGTTGATGCTGAAGCAGCACCTGGACGCCGGAGCAGACCTCACCATCGGGACGATCGAGTTCGACCGCGCCGAGGCCCCCCGCTTCGGCGTTGTCGAACTTGGCTCGGATAGCCGCATTATCGCCTGGCAGGAGAAGCCGGCCGATCCCAAGCCTTCGCTGCACAACCCGAACAAGTGCCACGCCTCCATGGGTATCTACTGCTTCACCCGCGACGTCTTGATCCAGGCCATGCTGGCTGATGCCGAAGACCCGAACTCCAGCCACGATTTCGGTCGGGACGTGATCCCCAAGCTCATCGACACCCACCGCGTCTATTCCTTCAACTTCATCGACGAGAACCTCAAGGAGGCCCAATACTGGCGGGATATCGGGACCATCGAAGCGTACTACGACGCCAACATGGACTTGGTCTCAGTCTCCCCCGTCTTCAACCTCTACGACACGCACTGGCCCATCCGCACCTACCAGCGACAATATCCGCCCGCCAAATTCGTCTTCGCGCAGGAAGGGCGACGCATGGGCATCGCCGTCGATTCCATCGTCTCTATGGGATCGATTGTCTCCGGCGGCCGCGTCACCAATTCGATCCTTTCGCCGGACGTGCGCGTCAACAGCTACACGGAAGTGGAAAACTCCATCCTGTTCTCCCACGTCGACATCGGCCGTTATTCGCGCATTCGCCGCGCCATCATTGACCGGCACATCCACCTCCCGGAACGCACGGAGATTGGCTACGACCTCGAAGAAGACAGCAAGCAATACCACGTTACCGAGACCGGCATCGTCGTGGTTGTCCCCGAGCAGAGAATGTTCGAGGAGCCGGAGTAGGCGAAAGGCAGTATGCGGAAGGCAGTAGGCAGAAGGCAGTAGGCAGCCGGGGGGCGCTATCAGGTCCGGCCGCCCGACGGCAGTGTGCATTCCCTCCTTGTCCGTTCGACTCCCTTCGCTATATTGGTCCTGCTTTCTGCGTACTGTACCAGTGAAGGTCGTGGCACGGGCGTCCCGCCCGTGAGGCTCATAGTGTGGCCCGCTGCCTTCTGCCGACTGCCTTCTGCCTACTGTACCTCCGGCACGGCGGGCGGCAGCGCCCACACCGGCTGTCCGGCCAGGGATTCAAGCCTTTGGAGCCAAGCGCGCGATGAGAGCATTGCGGGGAGACTTTCAGCGCCTGCCGCCAAGTCGAGGATCTTCTCCAACAGCGAGCGGCGGGGAGGAAGGAGAAGCAGGCTCACTCTTTCTTTCGCAGAAATCCTGGCCAGCGCGCGCGCGCGAGCGATGGCCGTGTGGAGCCCGCCCAGCTCGTCCACCAAGCCTAATCGGCGGGCACGTTCGCCCGTCCAAACGCGTCCCTGGGCGATCTTATCCACATCCTGCACTTTCATGCGGCGGCCTTCCGCCACGCCCGCCAGGAAGTGGTTGTAGACCTCGCGCATGTCCTTCTGCACCGTCTCCCTCTGGGCAGGAGTGAAATTCTGGAAGGGCCAGTCGAGCGTGGAATTCTCGGTCGTGGTCACGAGGTCCTTCGTCAGCCCCAGCTTTTCGTAGAGACCACGCAGGTTATACTTCCCCACGACGACCCCGATGGAGCCGGTAATGGTCCCCGGCTCGGCGACGATCTTGTTCGCCGACATGGCAATCCAGTAACCGCCCGACGCCGCCACGTCGGACATGGAAACCACCACCGGCTTCCGGCGCGTCGTGATCTCCACTTCCCGCCGGATAGCTTCCGAGGGGAACACCGCTCCCCCAGGAGAGTCCACGCGGAGCACGACAGCTTTCACCGAGCTATCCTCGCGCGCGCGACGGAACTGCTCCGCGATAGTGTCCGAACCCATCACCTCCTCCCCGAAAGGCGTATCGCCGCTTTGTCCCGGCAAGATCGTGCCCGTGGCGTAGATCACCGCAAGCCGGGTGCCGGCTTCGCGGTCCGTGCGGGCCAGGTAGGCACGCAGGTCGAGGCGACGCTCACTCCCCCGGTTCTTCTGTCGAATGAAGTCGGACGCCTGATCCCGGTACGCCACCCGGTCCACAAGCCGGGCGCCAAGCGCTTCCTCGGAAGTGAAAGGCCCTTTGGCGACCAGCTTCTCCACCTCTACTCGGTTCAGACCGCGCGCCTCAGCCACGCCCCGTAAATATTCCTCGTACCAATCCCCGAGTAACGCCTGCGTGGCCTCGCGGTGGGCCGGGGTGTATTTCTTCTCCGTGTAGATGTTCATGGCGTTCTTGTAATCGCCAATATGGTAGAGGTCCGGGTAGATGCCGAGTTTGTCGAGGGTGCCGCGCAAGAAAGTGGTCGAGGCCATCATCCCGTGAACATAGAGTAGGGACTTCGGAAGCAGAATCACCGTCTGACAGGCCGAGGCGAGATAGTAAGAACGATTGGTGGCGAATTCGAGGTACGCCACGCTGAACTTTCCCGTGCGATTGAATTCCCGGATCTTCTCGCGGACATCCTGGATTTTGCCCATATTCATCGTCGATTCGCTGATGCGCAACTCGAGGCCCGTAATGCGCGGGTCCGTCCTGGCACGGTCCAGTGCCTCCACGATGTCGGTTACCGTTGTCGGTGGACCGGCCAGAAGATCCCGCAGCGCGTCCGCGTGCGCCTGCTCCGGGATTTCGCCTACAATCCGCGCGGTCAGAACGGTGTTCGGCCTGATGCGCCTTGAGAAATACATCACCACAAGCCCCACCACCTGAAGCGCAAGGACAATCACGATAAGCGTCAAGACAATCTTTCCGAACTTCTTCATGGCAACCTCCCACGGCGGCGGGCTGACCTCATGGGGACAGGTTGGGACATTTTCTGAGTCATCGCCCCGCGCATCCCACCTTCGCCCCCGGCACCGATACCTCGGTGGAAACGTGCTCGCTCGAACCGCGACTCCGCCATTATGCCCGCCTCAAAGCCCTTTTCAAACCCCAACGCTGCGAGCATGCATCCTCCCGCCATCGCAAGCCTTGAGTTTAACGGGACAGAAGCCCCTCCCTCCTGTGTTTTCGTGGTTTCGGACAGGAGCGCTATGGTAGAATGCGTCGCTTTAAAATCTCCTTGAGGGTTCATTCGTATGGCACCTATAGACTTTATCGTCGGCAGGGAAATTCTGGATTCGCGCGGGAACCCGACCGTCGAAGCGGAAGTGACGCTACGGGACGGAGCGTTTGGCCGGGCGGCAGTCCCCTCGGGCGCCTCGACCGGGGAACATGAGGCCGTGGAATTGCGCGACGGCGACAAGCGTCGTTACCTGGGGAAAGGCGTGCTGCAGGCCGTGGACAACATCAACAAGGTTCTCGCCCCCGAATTGGGCGGGCACGAGGCCAGTGAGCAGTCCCAGATTGACGCGCGCATGATTGAGCTGGACGGCACACCCAATAAGGGCAACCTGGGAGCTAATGCCATCCTCGCCGTCTCCATGGCCGTATGCCGTGCGGCCGCGCGATCCGCGCACGTTCCACTCTATCGCTATCTAGGCGGGCTTCAAGCGCGCGTGCTGCCCGTGCCCATGATGAACGTCCTGAACGGTGGCGTCCACGCTGACAATACGGTGGACTTCCAGGAATTCATGATCATGCCCGTCGGTGCCACGAGTTTCGCCGCAGCTCTGCGCATGGGCGTGGAGACCTTCCACACGCTGAAGAAGGTCCTGAAGGAGCGCGGCTATAACACCTCGGTCGGCGACGAGGGCGGCTTTGCCCCCAGCCTGAAGTCCAACGTCGAGGCCGTCGAACTGCTGCTCGAGGCCAGCGAAAAGGCAGGTTACTCGCCCGGCCGTGACATTTGCCTTGCCCTGGACCCCGCGGCGAGTGAAATGTTCCAGGATGGCCATTACGTCTTCTTCAAGTCAGACAAGTCGGCGAAATCCGCCGAAGAGATGGTGAAGCTTTATGCCGACTGGGTCCGCCAATATCCCATCATCAGCATCGAAGACGGCTTGGCACAGGATGACTGGGAGGGCTGGAGAGCTCTGACCCAGGAGATCGGCGGCAAGATTCAATTGGTGGGCGACGACATCTTCGTGACCAATACGGAACGGCTCGAGCGCGGCATCGAAGAAGGCGTGGCCAATTCCATCCTCATCAAGCTCAACCAGATCGGGACAGTCACTGAAAGCATCCAGGCCATCGAGCTGGCCCGCCGCCACGGCTACACCGCGGTGGTCTCGCATCGGTCGGGTGAAACCGAAGACGCCTTCATTGCGGACTTCGTCGTCGGCCTTGGCACGGGGCAGATCAAGACCGGCTCCGCCAGCCGCAGCGACCGCATCGCCAAGTACAACCAGTTGCTGCGCATCGAAGAAGAGTTGGGCGACGGCGCGGAGTTCCCCGGGCGCGCCGCGGTGAAGTGCGCGCAGTAGCCGGTGCTCAGGATTCGCAAGTTCACACATCGTCACAAGGAGTACGAATATGTACCGGGTTGTTCTCTTGCGGCACGGAGAAAGCGTCTGGAACAAAGAGAATCTTTTTACCGGCTGGACCGACGTCGATTTATCGGAAAAAGGTACGGAAGAGGCTCATGAAGCCGGGCGCGTTCTGAAGGAACAGGGGTACACTTTTGACGTTGCTTACACGTCCGTTCTGAAGCGCGCCATCCGCACACTTTGGATTGTGCTCGACGAGATGGACCTGATGTGGATTCCCGTCGTCCGCGACTGGCGCATGAACGAGCGGCACTACGGGGCCTTGCAGGGCCTCAACAAAGCCCAGACCGCCGCCAAGTATGGGGAGCAACAAGTGAAAGTGTGGCGTCGCAGCTATGACATCCAGCCGCCAGCGCTGGAGGAGAGTGATCCTCGCTATCCGGGCCACGATCCACGCTACCAGGGCCTCACCAAGGACCAGCTTCCGCTGACCGAGTGTCTGAAGGATACGGTGGCGCGGTTCTTGCCTTGCTGGCATGAAGTTATCGCGCCTGACGTACGTTGCGGCAAGCGCGTCCTGATCGCCGCGCATGGAAACAGCCTGCGGGCGCTGGTGAAGTATCTGGACAACATTCCCGACCAGGACATCGTGGAATTGAATATTCCAACGGGGGTGCCCCTGGTCTATGAGCTAGAGGACGATCTTCGACCTGCCAAGAGTTATTACCTCGGCGATCCCGAACGCGTGAGGCAAGCGATGGAAGCTGTCGCCAGCCAGGGCAAGGTAAAGAAGTGAAAATCGCAGCAACCCTGCTTTTTTCGCTTGTCCTGACTGTCGGAGATCTCTTGGGGCAGCCCCCCGAAGGAGAAAAGCCTTTCTTCGAGACTGGCGTGGTGGCAAAGTCTGCCGGAGGCGCCTTTGCCTTCAACGCTATCCCCGGTGTGGCCGCGACGCCGGGTGGTAAGCTCCTCGCGGTCTGGATAGCTTACCCGGCTGGTCCCAACCCAAGGCTGCGCATTGTCGGGGCTCTCTCCGCTGACGGCGGGCGCAGTTGGTCCCCGCCGTTCTTCCTCCCCATCGACAACCCGGGCAAAGAGGATGCTGACCCCAGTTTGGTGATTGATGGCCAGTGCATCCTGGCCCTTTCCACGACACTCCCTGTGCCCGGTAAAATTTTGACCACCGAAATCTGGGTGACCACCAGCGAAGACGACGGGAAAACCTGGAGCCAGCCGTTCTTGGCTAGCACACCTCACAAATACGTTGAAGGCAAAGTGCACATCGGTCACAAACTTCCAGACGGGCGCTTGGCGGTCGGCTACGCGTGGGAGACCTTTTGTGAGCAGGGTCTGAGCCCGGCAACCGAGGGCGAGATGGACAACCGCGCCGGGCTGATGTTCACGCGTGACGGAGGGCATCACTGGACGGCCGGTGGGGACATCTACGCGCGGCCGCCCAAAATAACTCCGGGCGCCGTAAACGGCATGGACGAGCCCGCCACCGTGGTACTTGAGAACGGCGAGATTTTCGCCCTCTTGCGCACCGGAACGGACCACCTTTGGCAAAGCCGCAGCCATGACCGCGGCGCAAGCTGGTCCGCCCCGGTCCCCAGTCCGCTGGCCGGCCACAACGCGCCCGCAGCGCTATGGCGGATGCGCGGGACCAATGACGTGGTGGTGGTTTGGGACAATTCCCCACGCCATCGTTGGCCGCTCGCGGTCGCGCTTTCCCGGGACGGTTGCCACAGTTGGTCAGAACCCAAAATCATCGTGGATACCCACGGGCAACCGGTGTCGTATCCGGCGGTGACCCAGGCCCCGGACCGCACCCTCGTCGCGGTGTGGCAGCAGGACCTTCCGGACGGAAAAGGGCGCGAGGTCCGGCTGGCTCGTTTCAATCGCGCCTGGTTGCTTAGTCGCTGAAGTCAAACAGGGTCGGAGCGGCAGATTTTTCCCGCCACCAAGGACCGTCGTGGGACAGTGGCTGGGGTAAACGGGCTGGCTGGAAAGCAAGTGTAGCGCGGCCCTGTTCTTCAAGGTCCGTGGCTGTTACTGAGGTTTCCTGGACGAAAGGCAGACATACAAATCAGGTCTGCGCTACCTTCCTGCCGCCGAGCGTTCATGATGAGTCCCACTACCGCGTCTGGCAGTGCCGATTCTATCCCTTCAATGTTTACAGCGAGACCTGCATTTCAGGTCTGCCGCCTTTGGGGATGAAAGAACCGCGGATCTAGAAACCAGGTCCGCGCTACCCACTGGATTACATGCACAACAACACGGTGAAGCGAGGGCTGGTGGAGAGTCGTCGGTTGTCAGTTTTCAGTTCTCAATCTTGGGTGTTTCTTCAACCGACAACTGAGTACTGACTATTGAGAACTATTGAGGACCGATTACTTTTTTCGATGGTCAAGCTGGAGGTCTTATTATCTGGACGAAGCTTCTGTTCTGTTCGAGGTAGAGGCGGCTTTACGCGGGACCGCATGGTACGGGGTTTACACCGCCGCTTCGCTTGCTCGTCACGCGTCACTCTTCGCTTGTCACTGCTCTCGAGAAATCCCCGACATTCCTAATTCAGTCATGACTCCCTTCGGGAAATCGCCCCGACTCGTCGGGGCGCCAGCCCGCGCCCTCAGCGCAGCAGAGTTTGGAAACCGGCCTGCGCGAAGTGCCGATCATGTGTCAAGGCAGCCTCGATACCCTCGGCTTCCATGATCAAGAAGCTGGCGCAATCGGTAAGGCTCCAATTCTTGTCAGCCGTGGACTGGTAGCGCGTCAAGGCCCGGTCGAACTGATCGCCCGTCTGCGGTATGACCCAGACACGGGGATCGCTCCGCAGAGTCTGGACGGCTCGCGACACGGCCTCGCGGACCCGCGGGCCATGGTCGCTGAACCCGTTCAATAGCTCGACAAGAACCATTTCGCTGGTCACGATCTGTTCCGCCGGGAAGTCCTGAGCAGCAGCGATAGCCTTTTGGTGAAGCTCATCGCGCGGATTGAGCAGCGCAATCCAGTAGCTGGTGTCAGCGAAGAGCTGCTTCATCCGGATACTTTGGAGCTTCCGTAGAGGTAATGGTCCAGGTTTTTCGACAGGTCCGTGGGGACACGAGACCAGTCTTCGTCCGGTACGCCTTGGGCGATGACAGCAAAGATTTGGTCAATCGACTCCGATGGCAGGGCGGGCCGCAACACCGCGACCGGCCGGGCATCGTGTTCGATGATGGCCTCGGCGCCGGCGCGCACGCGCTCCAGGAGCGATACAAAATCACTCGCCGCTTCCGCGTCCGAGATGTGGATCACACGATCTCCCATGGGACTCATTATATACTTACTGGCCAGCGATGTCTGCGGCAGGCAAATGGTTTGCTGTCCACCGGGGCCGGCGCTACTTCCAAGTGGTGTGTGGAGGAAGCCCTGAAAGGCTGCTTCAAGACTCGTAATCTCGTGCTGTAGCGGCGCTCGGCGCCTGCCCCGCGCTGCGGGGAGCGCCGAAACCCAAGTCTGGCGGTCCCTGCCAGGGTAAACTCCGACCGCCGCTACAAATCGGGTTTTGAGACCGCCTCCTTCGGGATAGGAGGCCCGCTTCGCGCCAGCAGGTTTGGACTGTGGCGGTATCGGGTGCGGGATTACCGTATCATCTGTGAGCTGCAAGAAAAGCGGCTGGTGGTGCTCGTGGTGGCCGTAGGGCATAGAAGCACGATTTACGACGATTAGGATCAGCCCGGGCCGGTGCGACGGTAAGAAAACCGATGCAAGGGACGGACTGTCGCTACCCACTTATACGGATATATATAATGGGCTTCGCCGAAAAGGGGGAACGTGGGTAGAATTAATTGGGTCGCAACTTTGGAGGAGCCGCCTCATGAGTGAAATTGAGCAACTGGAGCAAAGAATCGAGAACCTGTCCCCGCAGGATCTCGCGAAATTTCGGGCTTGGTTTCTGGAGTTTGATGCACGCGTCTGGGACGCCCAGATCGAGGCGGACGCCAAGGCGGGCAAGCTGGATGGCCTCCTCTCCGAAGCGCTTGCAGACTACAAGGCTGGGAAGGCTCGCGAGCTCTGACTTAGGCCCGGCTATCGAAAAAATTTGCCAAAGCGGACCGAGCACTGGGAACTGACGTCAAAGAAGGAATCTACCGGATTTGGATCGGACCTCACGCTGAGTACGACAGAATTGTCGGGTAATCCGCGCAGCGATGGCATTCTCAGCGGCCCAAGGTATCAGCAAGGCCAAGCAAGCGTAGCGCCGACCTTCAGATCTACTGCGGCTTTGAGTTTTGCGTTTTGCGCTTTGCGTTTTGACTTTCTTTTGCGGCTCTATCGCCCTGAGCTGCCACGCCGGTGCAAATACCGCTCTCTTCGAACCCGATGTCCAAAGGGCCTTTCGCAGTGAAAGAGCCGTTAACGACGCCTTGCGCTTGGTGATCGAGTTGCGCAAGGTGGGAAGCTACAAGCGCAGAGATTACAGTTCGAACGGCGCCTGAGGTTGTGTGACCCGGAGGTAGTCACGCTCAATTCGTCCTTGGAATTGACTCTGGGTCCGTCATCGAAGGAAAAGCCCACAGTCACGAGAGGTCGCCGCGGCGACACCGTGGCTACCTCCTCTCCATTTCACGGATTTGTTCTTCAAAGCGCCGTATGAGCGCAAGAGATGTACGAAATCCAAGAGGGCGTAGTTGGGCGGCAAGAGCAATGGGGTTGTCGATAAATCCTCGGCGATAGGATTCACGTAACATTCCAAGGACTCCAATCACTATTATGCCTCGCCCGGCGGCCACCTGACGGCCCCGGCGTTCGTCCATAATGAGTGCGTCAGCTCGAAGCTCCTGAGCGAGTTCTATGGCTTCCGCCTCACCTGGGTCGAGTTGCCCGGCTAGTTCGGCATCTGGTGCGGTTTGAACCTCACGAACTTGAAGCCAGGTCGGTCGTTGTGCCATCCAGTGCTGGACGGAAGGTGGCGCATGAGGATCGAGAATTTCTCGCTCCACAGCACTCGGAATGAGAATCGTGCCGAACAGCTTGGCAAGGAGATCGGCTTGACCGGCTGCAATGAGATAGCGCAGCGGGGAGGTGTCGGAGACAACCGTCATCGTCAGTTGTTGGAGCTATCGTGTTCGATCAGAGAGTGTTTCAAATGCCCGCGCCTCGCGGTCTAGCTCGGCTGGGTCGTAATCATATAGAGCAACGTGTCGCGCTAAGAGGTCTTCGGTCTCGATCCGCGAAAGGCCGAGAAGCTGTCCGACTTGAAGCTGGGTTAGAGAACCTCGCCGGTAGCCATCAATCGCGAGCGCTTCCAGGGTCCGGCGTGACAAATCGGCGCCGGCCTGCCCGAGTGAGCGCGCCAAGTCATCCGGGATGTGAATGGTGATTTCCATGATTGTAGTTTAGCGAATTGGCAAGACCCTTGTACAGTGCAATATGGCAACGGTCGTAGTTTTACGGTGAGGAAAGGAATAGGGACGGTGCGCGGCAAGTACGCGAAGCGCTACCACGCGGGTACCAATCTCGTTCTTTTGGACCCCGATGTCCGCAAGGCCTTTCGCAGTGAAAGAGCCGTTAACGACGCCTTGCGCTTGGTAATCGAGTTGCGCAAAGTGGGAACCTGCAAGCCGGTGTAGCGCCGACCTTTAGGTCGGCACCGCACGGCGCCTGAGGTTCTGTGACCCGGAGGTAGCCACGGCCAATTCGTCTTTGGAATTGACTGTGGGTTCGTCATCAAAGGAAAAGCCACGGTCACGAAAGCAGTGACCGTCCCTACCCGCTTCGTGATACCATCGTTATTCTATGCAATTAAGCACTAGTTGCTCTTTGGCTTGTCCAAGATGCCTAGAATCTTGTATGTTTCCGACTGCATTTTCTTGCCATCTAGGCTGACGGGCCAAATCAACTTTGCATTGTCACCCTTGAAGTCAGCTTGAATACTATCCACCAGAGGCGTGCGGCAACTCCTCCGATTCCCTACACGACCAGCCATGTGTTCCGCAAATTTGCTTTCGCAGTTGACAATTGCTAGTCGGCCATCGGGAAGCTGTAGTGTGAATGTGGCACCATGAACCTTGAAAGATTTTCCTACTGCAACATTGTTGTAGACGGCAGCGTAGTCGTATTCGTCCTCTTTGCCCTGTCGATCAATTATCTTCACGTCCAGTTTCTGTGCTGAGGCAGAAGCAGCGCACACCAGAATCAGTCCAGCAACGGCAATCGTCCACCTCACGACAACCTCCTTCAGCCGTTCAGTATACCCCATTGAACACCCAACTGCGTACTGGGTGCTCTCCTGTGGCGTGGAGTCTAGCACAAGGAGGTACCCACGGCCAATTCGTCTTTGGAATTGACCGTGGCTGCGCGCTGGTGTGATCGGACGGAAGGTCATACACGGGGTTCACGGACGGAGCGGATAGACGAAAGAGTCGGGTGAGACGCTGGTCGGGTTAACGATTTTGCTTGACAAATGATTCTGAACATGCTATAAGAAGTATGGATATAAATGAGAAAGTGCATCCGATGACGGTGAGCGCGAAGACCAGATGTGAAAGCAAAGAACTTACAGGCAGGGGCCGAGCAAAAGGTGCCACCTCGACATTTTTATCAAACTGCTAACTCATGAATGTTTTATTTTTATTCACAAGTAATTGAAATACGTATTCTGAAGAATTCTATCTCTTTTCTGACCTTTATCACCTCAACTTTAAATTCCCCTTTCTGAAAATCAATTATTCTCGGCGCAGGGTACCGCAAGATGGTGCCTCTTTATGGGAGGCCTCTTTTGGGGGGCCTCAAGAATGAATTCAAAAAAGGATCAAAAAGAAAATGTCTATCGATTTTCAAAGCGAACCATTTAGTTGTTTGAAAAGTTTTACTGAATTGCGCCGAGGCCAAAATGTATTTGTAGGAGACAATGCTGACGCTCGAATGGCAACGTTTTTGTATAAAGTTGCCGTTGCACATAACTGGCCGTCTCAGTGGCACTCAAGGCACGAAGCTGGATATATAGAAGTAGAATTTGAAGGCAAGAAAAGAAGATTTGACATCGCAAATCAGACGATTAGCGGCAAACGAGTTTTTATTTTCCGTGACACTCCAGAAATTGAAATTCAATGGCGCAGGCAAACTTATGAGAACAAGATAATAAAATGTGTGGACAAGCTGGAACCCAATGAAAAGTTCGCGGCCACACAACTGGTTCAGGAAGTTGCCGATCCAAAGGTTCATGACAAGCGCTTGCGACGGTATCCGTTTCCTGCGGCCCTGCGAGCATTAAGCGTATCCCAATTGGAAGACCTTGGAGAGCTACTCGTCATGCAATGCGATGACCAAAAGGCCGCTGGATGCGCAGTGGCAGCCTAAGGCCGACGGCGTGGTTTTCAGGACGTACAACGTTTTCGAAATGTCGGTTCTTTTGACGGAGGTGAAATCCATGAACAACTATTCATTTGACCTTCTCTTTCTAGCGCCAGAAAGTCCTGAGGTCGAATCTCAATCTGGCCCCCCAATTTCCCATGTCTATGTAAAGCATTCAACGAGACACGATTACAGAATGAAGGTAAACAAACACCTTCCGCTAATCACGCCTCGGTGCCTCAGTTTTGGGGAATTAAGCGCTCAAATCGACAGACTCCAAAAGGAGCTTGAGGACGTTAGAAAATCAGCGCGGAGGCGCTACGGCAAATACGAGGAGGAAAGGCAAGCTTACCTTCGCTCCCGGAATGGGTGACAGCAATCTCCGTGCCACCGAAGACCAGGTAGCCTCGGTCAGTGCTGTCCTGGCCGTGGGCTTTTCTCATGCTCGAGGCCGTGCTCGTTTACCAGCATCGCCACGCGGCGGCTCGCTACCTGCCCGGCCAGCAGTACGAGCACCTGTACCTGATTCAGCGGCTTCCTCGCGCTCGCTGGCTCGGGCTGCTTGGGCGCGCGCAGCGCCTTAAGAAATCCCTCGCTCGCGCCTGCGGCCTTGAGGCTTTGCATAAAGTCCTCCGCCGGCGCGAAATCAATTCCGCGCTGCTCGATGAGCTTCGCGCCCGACTCGTCTCCCAGTCCGTCCCGCGCCAGGCCTTGGACCTGCTCCCGCGTTAAAGGCTTCTGCTGCGCCCAGGCAGATAGGGCAAAGACCAGCCCCATTGCCAGTAAGAGAAGAGTCAGCGTTTTCCGGAATCTCATTGCGACCTCGCGAGGCTGTCGTCGACTAAGAAGAACCTATAGGGCGATTTTACCGCAAATGAGGGGAACCGCTGCCTCAAAGGTGGCGCGTCGACGAAGAGGAAGGCGTCAAGGGCTTTCTATCTTGGCCCTTGTTTTTGTTTGCGCCATTCAGATCGCTCCCGGCCCCAGGGCTGATTACGGTGGGTGGCGGGAGCGCCATTTGTGTCGTGCTGGAGAGGTACAGAGTTGAATAGCGTCCCGCTGGCGGGCGCAGATTCGCCCTTTGTGCGAGTCTGCGATTCCGCCCTGTAGGGCCGCGGCTCCCGACTTCGCCGGGACAGGTTGCCCCGGGCAAGGCCGACCCAAGGGTCGGGCCACGGTCAAAGCGGCGGCCGAACAATGTGCTTCCCTGCCAATCTCTTGGAAATAACAGCAGATGCTTCGCTCCGCATGAGATGTCCGGAGGGCGGCGCTTCACCAAATACGCTGACACGGAACTAGTTGGGCCACCCGGCCTTCTTCCCAGCGCCGCGCTGGGAATAAAGTTAGTTTCTTACCGCCAAAGTCTGTGCAGCTCGTACCGTTCCAACTCATCTTGACTAAGACCGATTTCGAGAGCCCACCAACGATCCAGCCTTGTCTTGATCCGGGCCGTAGACGGATCAAGTTGGAACGGCACTCGTCGCACACATTTTTGCGGCAGCGCCCTTTTCGACTTTCGACTGCCCACTTTCGACTGGCTCAGGAGCGCGGTGCGGCCGTGGTTGGTAGGGGCGCATGGCCATGCGCCCCTACGTCGGGGGCAGGTTCTAGCAAAATCCGGGGCGCGCTCGACCAGCGATTTTCGCACTTATTGTGCATATTTCCCACAAACTCTGCCCGGTCACAGAAGACCCTTAGACAGGAATTTTTCGCTAGCTTCTTCGCTTTTCTTTCGCCTAACATGCAGGTGGAAATGGCCGTGTGGGACTTGCCCAGACTCGGGCGGAACGACCCATCACGGAAAGGGACGGAGTTATGGCACTAACGCGTCGTCAGAAGGAAGTTCTGGTTTCTTACCGCCAAAGTCTGTGCAGCTCGTACCGTTCCAACTCATCTTGACTAAGACCGATTTCGAGAGCCTACCAACGATCCAGCCTTGTCTTGATCCGGGCCGTAGACGGATCAAGTTGGAACGGCACTCGTCGCACACATTTTTGCGGCAGCGCCCTTTCCGACTTTCAACTGTCGACTTTCGACTGCTCAGGAGCGCGGAGAATTTCAAATGCGTTTGGCTAGGATTAAATAGACGGGCCGCCACACCTCGACAGGCCTGCGCCCTCTGCGATTACAAGGTTTCCAAGACTCTGCCCAGTTCGGGCAGCGAAGTGACGCGCGGGCACGTCGCGTGAGGATAGGCCCCCACGTGGTCGATCAGCACGCCGTGGAGGCCGGCGAGTTGGGCGCCGCCGACGTCGGTAGCGTATGTGTCGCCCACGAAGGCAGCTTGCGCGGCACTAACGCCCGCGCGGGTGAGCGCCAACTGAAAGATTTCCGGGTGCGGCTTCTCGACCCCCACAAGCGCGGAGTCTAGGATGGTCTGGAAGTACCGGGCCAGGTCCAGCCTCGCAAGCTGCTGTTCCATCGTCCCCACGGAGTTCGAAATCACGCCCAGGTAGTAGCCCTGGGCGCGCAGCGATTCCAGGCAGGGCGGAGTATCGGGCCTCACAATCGACCAAAGCTGGATGTCTCGGAAGCCGTCGGCAACGCGCCGGATCAGTCGTGCATGGCTCTCCTGGGGTGCCTTGACGCGCTCCATCAGCGCGCAGAGATATTCCGACCAGTAGTAGTGGTCGATTTGGCGCGGCACGTCGCCCTTACGGATCTGCGGCCAGAGCCACTCGTCCAGCTTCTGTTTTCCGGCGCGCTCGGCGGCGTGGAAGTCCTCGACGGTCGCGGGGTAGCCCTGTGCGGTCAAGTCCTGAGCGAGATCTTCGAGGCGGGGATAAACCAACGTGTTTCCCCCGTCGAAAAAGATCGCGCGGATGCGTGAAGGCTGCATGACACCTCCTCAAGAGCAAGCTATTATATCAGCCGATACGCCTGCCGCTACCTTGCCCCGATCCGTCGGTAAGAGACTAAGTCCGCTGAGCCCAGAGGCGGCCGATCCCGCGTACGCGGGATGGGCGCACGCCCAAGCCAGCTCTCCCGCTCAGCGGGACGCTGCACCGCCCCGCCTTGGTGGGTCACTCTCTTTGTCGACGGATCGGGGCTTGCACAAGTGCCTTGACCGGCTCCGGGCTTGCCTCTACAGTAGGTGCACCGAAAGACCAGGGAGCGAGCAGGATGCATTGGCATGGAGCGACGGTGAGGCGCATCATTTTCCTTGCCCTACTCTTGTGCCTGTTGATTTTGGTGTGCCCGAGGCGCGTCGCGGCGGCCCCGAAAGACTCGTCCTCGAACCCGGCGCCCGCTCCGCAGCAAAGGCCTGAAAAGCCTTCGGCCGCGGAAGAAGAAACGCGGGCGCTGGAAGAGGCCGTTCGTTCCGCGGAGAGCAACCCCCAGGCGCTCATCAAAAACCTGGAAGATTTTCTCGCCCGCTTCCCCAACAGCCCGCTTCGGCAACAAGTCGTGCGAACTATTTACAACCAAGCGCTCCAGGCCAACGATCCGGAAAAGGCCGCAGCCTATGCGGAAAAGCTGGTGGAACTTAACCCGGATGACCTCGCGGTTCTCGCGACGCTCCTGGACCTGCTCGACCGGCGATCCGACGCTTCGAGCCGCGCACTGGCCCTTCGCCACGCCACGCAATTCGTCACCCGCGCTGAGCAAGCTGTCCGACAGCTTCCCCCCGGCGCAGCGGCTGAAGAAAAAGGCCGCGAGACAAATACCCTGATGCTGGCTACAGCGTACGTGATGCGCGGCAAGATCTACACGAAAGCCGGTGACACGGAAAAGGCTTTCCTCGATTTCCAAAAGAGTTATGAGGCCTACCCCTCGGCCCAGGTGGCGGAGCGTCTCGGTGACCTGGCGGCGAAGAAGAACGACGTCGATGGTGCCATCCGTTACTATGGGACGGCGTTCGCCTTTCCCGAGAAGGGCTCCGATCCCGCGCACCGGGACGAGCTCCGCCGGAAGCTAGGCAGCTTCTACGTGGCGCGCCACCACTCCGAGAGAGGTCTGGGAGACCTGATCCTGGCCCGTTACGATGAGCTCATGCGTGCCATCAGGTCTCGCTTCACGGAGCAGCATTCTCCCAACGCCGACCTGCGGGATCCCTTTGACTTCGTGGTCACTCGCCCGGACGGTTCGCCGATCCGCCTGGCGGAGTATCGCGGCAAAGTCGTGGTCATGGAGTTCTGGGCCACGTGGTGTCCCCCCTGCCGCGTGGAAGGGAAACTCCTCGAGCGGGCGCGCGAAAGCTTTCGCAACGAGTCCGGAGTGGCCTTTCTGGCGGTGAACGTGGATGAACACCGCGAGGCGGTGTCAAGTTTTCTCAAAGAGGAACAGTGGACCATCCCGGTGGTTTACGCCCAGGGGCTCGACCGCCTGCTGAGCGTGCAGGCACTCCCCACCCTGGTGATCTTCGATCGGCATGGCCACGTGATCTTTCGCCAGCAAGGCTTGGATCCCGAGCATTTCGTGCCCACGCTCGAAAAGAAAGTGCGCGAGACGTTGTAGCAACTCGCCCCGACCGCCGGGTCACGCTGCCGGCCCGGAACGTATCCCCGCAGCCTGGCATACTTCCTTGAAGAGCCGAAGCTTTTCTTCGCTGGACACGAACGCGGCGCCGATCGCGTTCGTGCAAAGATGCGTGAGTACCGCGGGTGAGAGTCCGAACGACTGTGCGGCCCGCAGAAATTCCTCTTCCAGGCTGGTCCCGAACATTGCCGGGTCGTCGGAATTCAAGGTCACCACCAAGCCGGCTTCGAGAAATTTCGGCAGCGGGTGATCCTCCAGGCGGGCCAGGACACCGGTCGCGACGTTGCTGGTGAGGCAGACTTCCACGGGAATGGCGCGCTCGCGCAGCAGCGCCAGCACTTCCGGGTCGCGGGCGGCGCTGAGCCCGTGGCCGATGCGTTCGGCGCCCAGCAGTTCCACGGCCTTGCGGACGCTTTCGAACCCGCAGGTTTCCCCGGCGTGCGCCACCACGTGGAGGCCCAAGTCCCGCGCCTCGTGGAAGACCCCGGTGAAAAGTTCAGCCGGGCCGCGTTCCTCGTCCCCGCCGATGCCCAGCGCCACCACTCCCTGCGAGCAGAACCTCGCCGCCCATCCCAGCACCTCCCGAACGTGGTCCGCGCCGAAGTGCCGGATGGCGTCAAAAATCCAGTTCACGCGCACACCGAGCCGCACCTGCGCTGCCCTCGCTGCCTCCGAAACCGCTTCGAAGATGGCAGCGAGCGGCTGCTTCTTCCAAAGGACAACCCCGGCGGCCAGGATGATCTCCGCATACTTCACGTTTTGCTTTGCCAACCCCTCCATCAACCGTGTCGTAGCCAGCGCATAATCCTCGGGTGTGTCAAGCAAGAGGGTTACCAATTTGAACGCTTGGAGGAATTCTCCAAAATTCCCGTAACGGTAGCCCTGGCGCGCGCGCTGGTGAATCCAATCTTCGGTCTCCTGCTCCAGCCGACCCTTCGCGAAGGAAAGCGCGCGCAAAGTCTCCGGTTGGACGCTGCCTTCAAGGTGGAGGTGGAGTTCGACCTTGGGGAGTCCCGCAAGGAAGGATTCGAGAGTTAGAGGAGCTTCGGGCACGATGAGTTCACCGCTCGAGGGTTAGAAGAAGGCAGTAGGCAGAACGCAGTACGCAGGAAGCCGTAGGCAGCGAGCGCTGCTAGCGATTTGACATGGCCGTGTCCTGCGTGCACCGATTCGAGGGTCAATCAGACAGCGTTCCAGTCCAACGTACTTGCCGGTCCTGCCGAGTCTCTGCCCGCGGTTCACCTCGCAGTCCTTGCTTTTGATCTAGCGCCACAATCGCTCGCAGCGTCTCCAGGCGCGAGATGAACATGCGCGGGGCATTTGGGGATTTTCGATTTTCGATTGCCGATTTTCGATTGCCGCGCTTTTCAATCGGCAATCGGCAATGCAGCGCCCGCAGCTTGTTGGGTTCTGCTTTCTGCCTTCTGCTTACTGCTTTCTGGCTACTGCCCTGTCAACGTCCCGGGAGCGTCGGCTTTCCGGCGTTCAGCCACGCGGTATACCAGTAGGAACCGGCATCGTGGGCCGCGTGATTGACTTCGCCCATCAGGTTGGCTCCCACCTGCGAGTAGAACCGGTCAAAGTAATCATCGGTATAGTCCGGCAGGCCTTCCCGTGCACGGAGGTCCGCCAGGATGATCGACTCCACCCAGGTGTGGGCCTCAAGACAGGCCTCGAAGGCGTGTTCCGTGGGGTCGTTGATCTTCGCGGCGTCTTCGGGGTGAAGCATGAAAAATTTCGCGTAGCGGTCCAGCAGCTGGATTTCATAGCGGTCGGCGAGCCCCATCTGGAGCGTCAACTGCCCGTTATAGTTCTGGGTCGTGTGCAACGGGTCATGCGCATCCGCGACGTAGTGGGCCAGCGCCGCCGCATCCAGCTTGGCTTCCTCCCAGTTGCTGGCCTTCAGGGCCTTGGTGAGCCGCAAGCTGTATTCGCCGATCTGCCACGGGAGCACGCCATCGCGATTAACGCGCCCGGAGCCATACTGCTCCACGGCGCGTTGGAATGCGTGCGGGAGACTCAGAAAGGGGAAGAGGCCGTACTTGTCCAGGTAGATATAGTGCCGCTTGCGCTCGTAGCGATCTTTCTTCATCCACTCATCGGGATCGTTGGCGTGATCGACGAGGAACTGGCGGTTCGCTTCGAAAAAGCCCCGGACTTCGGGAGGCAGCGTTTGCACCGCCCAGGTGTTGACGATGTCATGGGCCGCCGGCCCCCAAGCAGATGCCGACCCCGCGGGAAACAGGCAGAGGAGCAGAGCAGCCCCCGCAAGGACTGCCCGAGGCGAACTTTGATCGGCCCAGAGCTTGAACACGCGCGCGAACCCCAAGGGTCTCATCCGGTCGAGCTCAACAAGAGCAGAACCGCCGACCCGATTCTACTCCATTTCGCCTCGCAAGTCGTTCCCGCAAGCCCCGATCCGTCGATAAAGGGAGCGATCCCCGTCAACTGACGGGCGGGACCTGACGACCGCGCACGACCTTGGGGGCTGGGCGTGCACCCATCCCGCGTACGCGGGATCGGCCCCCCCTGTGCCCACGGGACTCACTCTCTTGCCGACGGATCGGGGCAAGGACTAAACCTCCGGCCCCGGGTTTGCCTCGACAGGCGTGGTGATCAGCGCCTGGGGAGCCCGACCAAACTCCGAGTGGTGCCGGCTGTAACCGACGTAAATCGTCAGGCCGAGGACCAGCCAGACCAGAAAACGCACCCAGGTTTCCACGGGCAAACTGGCCATGAGGATCAGGCAGCAGAGAATGGAGAGGATGGGCACCACGGGAACCCAGGGCGTGCGAAACGCCCGCTGGCGCTCGGGCTGCTTCCAGCGGAGCATCAGCACCCCCAGCGACACCAAAACGAAGGCGAATAAGGTTCCGATATTGGAGAGGTCGGCCAGAGTACCGATGTCGAACACCCCCCCGGGGATGGCGACGAAGAACCCTGCAACCCAGGTACTGACGTGCGGCGTGCGGAACCTCGGATGGACCCGGGAGAAGACTCGCGGCAGCAGGCCATCCCGGGACATGGCGAACCACACGCGCGCCTGACCCAATTGGTAGACGAGCAGTGAGCTGATCATCCCCGCCAGCGCGCCTACGGTCACCCACTTCATCACGTTGGGAAGTCCGATGGCGACTAAAGCATTTGCCACCGGGGCGGCATTGCGCAACGTCTCCCAGTGCTGGATCCCCGTCAAGACCAGAGCCACGGAAACATAGAGAAGGGCGCAGACCACCAGGGAGGCAATGATCCCGAAGGGGACATCCTTCCGCGGATTCTTGCATTCCTCGGCTGCGGTCGAGACCGAGTCGAAGCCAATGTACGTGAAGAACACGATGGCTCCGCCGGTGAGCACGCCTTGCCATCCATTGGGCATGAAGGGTCGCCAGTTCGCAAGGTGGACATAACGTGAGCTCGCGACAAGGAAGATCAGAATCGCCAGAAGCTTCAGCGTGACCATGAAATTGTTGGCGCCGGCGCTCTCCCGGATGCCGATCACCAGGATCACGGTAAGGATCATCACGATCAGGAAGCCTGGCACGTTGAAGTAGGCGCCGGTGTAACGCCCCGACACGAAAAGCGGCTGCATGAATTTCCTCGGCAGCACCAGCCCGAAGCCCTGCAGCAGGCTGTCCACATAGGCCGAGAATCCCACGGCCACGGCCATATTGCTCACCGCATACTCCAGGATCAAATCCCAGCCAATGATCCAGGCCACGATCTCGCCGAGCGTCGCGTAAGCATAGGTGTAGGCGCTCCCGGCGATGGGAATCATCGAGGCAAGTTCTGCGTAGCAAAGCCCCGCCAGCGCGCACGCAACCGCCACCAGCAGGAAGGACAACGCGATGCCGGGCCCTGCTCCTGGCCGCCCGGCGGTTCCGAGCGCCTGCCGACCGTGCAGGACAGCATCCAGGAGCGGGGCCTTGAGGATGGAAGGGACTTGCAGAACTTCTCCGGCGGCCGCGGTTCCCGTGAGGATAAAGATTCCGGTGCCGATAATGGCCCCGATGCCCAGCGCCGTCAGCGACCACGGTCCCAGCGTTTTGCGGAGCCGGTGCCCGGGAACGTCGGCCCCCGCGATCAGCTTGTCAATGCTCTTCTTCTGAAAGAGTTGCGTAGCCACAATACACTTTAGACGTGTCTCGTGAGTGTCTCGCGACCGAGCTCGATAAAACCCTCGGCCGTCAGCTTTCAGCCATCAGAGTCCAGTGACGAGTGACAAGTTAAGAACGAGCGCCTTGTTGCTCGTCACTCATCACTCGTCACTGCCCTTATCGCCGCTGTGGCGCGCCCGGTCCCCTCTTCTTCATCCTGGGTTTTTTAGACCCCCGAGGCCAGCTCCGCTTCGGCTTCGGTGGACGCTTCTTGCGCACCGCACGCTTCAGTCTCTTGCGTTCCGCCCTGTCCTTGATTTTTCTGGTGTCCATGAGTTTCCTATTGCCCCTCGATTACATTCTTACCACAGAAATGTGTGTAGACCGTGTTCAACAATCCGAGTTGCTGCGTCACTTTCAACTTTCGGCTTTCAACGTTCAACCTCGTCAGTGAGGACCGAGAATTTCAAATCCGTTTGGTTAAAGTTTCTCCAGGGAGGCGTACCGCTCCATGAGCTTTTTCTGCCCGTAGCCTGGAAAGCTGACCGTCAACTTCGTGTCCTCGCCGCCACCCTCGCATCCCAGGATGGTGCCCACCCCATACTTGGCATGCCGGACCTGCGTGCCGAGCTTCCAGCGCCCGCGAGAGGCGGAGAGGCTCGACGACTTCCCGGAGCCCACCGGTGCCTTGAATTCTCTGCCTCGTTCCCGCAGAAAGCGCTCGGCGCTCGCCACCGAATTCACGGCATTCTCCCACACCGTGCGCGCTCGGGAGGCAAGAAATGTGCCGTCTAAGGACTCCAAGAGGTCGGCGGGGACCTCGGTCAAGAACCGTGAGGGGTCAGTCCCTTCGAAGGACTCCTTGCCGAAGGAGCGCCGCCGCTGAGCCCAGGAGAGGGTCAAGCGGTCCTTCGCGCGCGTCATCCCTACGTAACAGAGCCTTCGCTCCTCCTCCAGCGCCGCCGCGTCCTCCAAGCAAAGCTTATGAGGGAAGAGACCTTCCTCCAACCCTACCAGGAACACGTGGTTGAACTCCAGCCCTTTGGCGCTGTGCAGCGTCATCAGGCTGACGCGCGCGCGCGCGTCGTACTCGTCCGCGTCGGAGACCAGCGCGGCGTGGTCCAGGAACTCTGCCAGCGTGATCCCCTGCTCCGCGGCTTCCGTCGCGGCGTTCACCAGTTCCTGGAGGTTTTCGATCCGGTCCTGCGACCCCGGCTGGTTCTCCTGTTTCAGGAGGTCAATGTATCGGGTCCGATCGAGGATGCTCTTCAAGAATTGACCCAGGGGTAGGCGCTCGCGATCCGCGCTCAGCTCTTTCATGAGCGCGTAAAAACCTTCCAGCGCCTTCAACGCCCGCGCTGGCAACTGCTTTTGCGCGAGTTCCTCCTCGAGCGCCTCCCAAAGGCATAGCTTGCGTTGCCGTGCGGAGGCTTCGAGCGCGCTCCGGGTAGTATCTCCAATTCCGCGCGGCGGCGTGTTGATGATCCGCAGGAACGCCGCGTCGTCCCGCGGATTCCTTGCCAGCCGCGCGTAGGCGAGCGCGTCCTTGACTTCCGCGCGAGCGTAAAAGCTGAACCCGCCCACCAGGCGGTAGTCGATGCCGCTCCGCCGCAGCGCCTCCTCCAACGCGCGCGACTGGGCATTGGTGCGGTAGAGAACGCCCACGCTTTGGTCGGCAATCTCGGCGAGCGCGCCGGCGATGCCTTCGGCCACAAACCGCGCTTCCTCTTCGGCGTCGCGCGCTTCCCACAGGCCGATGGGCTTGCCGCCTCCCCGGTCAGTCCAGAGCGTTTTCCCTTTGCGCGCCAAGTTGCGGCTCACCACGGCGGTGGCCGCGTCGAGGATCAATTGGGTCGACCGGTAGTTCTGCTCCAGGCAAACGATCTTGGCGGCGGGATAATCTTTCTCGAAGCTGAGGATGTTCTCGATGTCCGCGCCCCGCCAGCGGTAAATCGACTGGTCTTCGTCCCCCACCACGCAGAGGTTGTGCTGGGCCAGAGTGAGCTGGCGGATCAACTCGTACTGGATGCGATTCGTGTCCTGGAATTCATCCACTAAGACGTAGCGGAACCGTTGGTTGTACGCCTCACAGATATCTAGGGCCTTATAGAAAAGGTCCACGGCTTTCAGCAGCAGGTCGTCAAAGTCGAGCGCGTTCGCCTGCCGGAGCTTCCGCTCGTATCGCTCGAAGATCAAAGCGACTTTCTCCGTCGCGGCATCGCCGCGTTGCTGATAGAGGCCTTGGGGAGTGAAGCCTCGGTTCTTCGCGTAACTGATCTGCGCCAACACGGTGCGCGGGGACACAATCTGTTGGCTGAGACTGAGCTCTTCGATTGCCGCCTTGATCACGCGTTGCTGGTCATCTTCGTCATAGATGGTGAAGTCGCGGCTGTAGTCCAGGCGGTCAATGTGACGGCGCAGAACGCTGACGCAGAAGGAATGGAACGTGGAGACGTGCGGCGCGCCGGGACGAAGTTCCACCCGCCCGCCGAGTAGCTTCGCCACGCGCTCCTTCATCTGGTCAGCAGCCTTGTTGGTGAACGTGACCGCCAGGATGCTTGCGGGAGGAACGCGCTGGGCTTCAATCAAGTAGGCAATGCGGTAGGTAATGACGCGGGTCTTGCCGCTGCCGGCTCCCGCCAGGATCAGCAGCGGCCCTTCCGTCTGCTCGACGGCCGCACGTTGCTCGGGATTCAGTTGGTCGAGCAGAGAGGACATTCCGGGTCGCCGCGAACGGCCGAGTTTCCATTGAGAGAAATGCTATTCCGGGCTCGAACTTAGCATTCTACACGAAGCCCCTCGACACGACAAACGCGCGGCTGGCGACGCCTGCGCACAGTCAACGCCACAAGCTGGTCGGCGAGGGCCTTCACGGCCCTCCCCAGTTGGCTTTCGAGCCCTCGCTGGCCGGCGAATCGTTACTCGCGTGAGCCCGCAAGTCCAACGGGTCGCACGCCACCGGCGGCATTGGGCGAGAACATCCTATAACGCTGAAAGGGTAGAACGACCACCTCGCGCGGGAAGGATCATTCCCATCCGAAGAAGACACCCGTCGATGCTCAGGCCTTCGATTTCGCCCCTGCCCTAGTCATCCTCCCTGGCGCGCTCCCGCATCTCGCGGCGAATGGTGGCGGGATCGTCCAGGGGCGCGCTCGGCCGGGCGCGCAGCTCCAGTCCGGGCTCCCGGACCTTGGCGGGATCGAAAATCCGCGTATCGGAAGGCAGAGCCAGATAGGGCGTGAAATCGGGCTGGTCGGTGAACATATCGGAAAGGTCGGTGGCCGCCGCGTCATACTGGTTCAAGTAAGGCAGGCCGAGAATCAGGTCAAAGGTTTTCAGAATGCTGGCCATGCTGGTGTGGAAATGCGAGACACCGCGGCGGGCATGGGGGCTGATGACCAGGAGCAAACTGCGGTGCGCGTCCACATGGTCGAGGCCGCTTTGCGCGTCGTCCTCAGTGACGAAGATGGCCATGTCTTTCCAGAACGGGCTGTGGGAAAACAGCTCGACCAGCTTGCCCAGCGCCAGGTCGTTGTCCGCAACGTAAGAAGCGCGGTAGCGATAGCCATCTTCCGGACGCGGCCTGGCCGTGTGATCGTTCGGCAACCAAATGAATATGAACTGGGGCAAGGATTCTTTCCCGCTCAGGTAGCGCACGTGAAATTCGTGCTGGAATTGCTGCAGGCGATATTGGTCCGAGATCGAGGTATTGAAAGTTGGATAGGCGCGCGAGGTGTTATCAAACAGCACCTTCGGCATGGGCACGTTAACAGCCTCGCGGATTCCGGTGGGTTGTAAGCCTTCCCCATCCTCCGAACCCGGAAGGTCAAGCCCCTCGCCGTAGTTCCGGAAACTCACCTGATGGCGCGCCAGGTGTTCCCAAAGCGAGCCCGCTTCCAGATATGATTCCGGCCGCGGCGCCGCCGCCCCGCCCATGGCCAGCCGCCCTGGCGCCTCCGCGTCGGCACGGAATTGCAGCCGGCCTCCGTAGTCCGCCGGCCAGGAGGCTTCGATCCATTCGTTCGGATAGTTCCCCACCAGCCAGTGATGGCCATCCACGGATACATCGGAATCGACATAGAAGTTATCGCTGAACGCGAAGCGGCGCGCAAGCGCATGATGGTTGGGGGTGACCTGGACGTGCTCCACGGTCAGCTCGCCCTTCTCTTTCACTTCCGCGTCCTCACCCCAGCGCGCCAGGGTGGGATCGCTCTCAACGCCGGCGATTTTCAGGTCACCGAGCACCTCATCGAACGTGCGGTTCTCCTTGACGATGAAGACCACATGGCGGATCTTCGCGCTGGCTCTTCCAGGCGGTGGGACAGGAGAGTCCGCGGCGCGGGCAGCCGCCAGGCTCATTGAGACAAACCCGTTGTTGGCCAGTACCTGCGCGGTGAGGCGCTTGAGATCGCGCCCGTCGGGAACGGGAAAGATGGAGACGGTCCCTTTCGTGATGTCGCCGATGTAAGTCCCTTCCGGCCCAGGATGGAAGTTCGGCCCGCCATTCGGCCCGGCGCCAAAGCCCTTGGCGCTGGCGACGTAGAGCCTCTTGCCATCCAGGCTGACGGCCACGCGAGCCGGAAACCAAGCCGTAGGAAGATAGGCAAGCACAGTCCCCCGCCGCGCATCGAGCACCGCCACGGCGTTGATCCCCGCGCAGGCCACATAGAGCCGCTTCTCATCCGGGGTCAGCGCCATACCGAAGGGGAGCACGCCGCGAAGACTCTTTACTGCCGGGGCCGGCTCGAGAACGATAGTCTTCTCCATGTGGTTCGTGCGGGCATTGACGACGGTGATACTGTCCTGGTTGGCGTTCGAGACGAAGACCTTCTTGCGCCCCGCCACAACTGCTCCGGGGCTTGAACCGCCCACAGATCGCTCGCCCGCCGGGATCCCCGTCTTGATGGTTGCCGTGACGCGCGGCTGCGCTGGATCGCGAACGTCGATCACCCAGAGAGAATTCGCTTCGGGGACGTTGGGGTCGCCCAAGCCGGGTATCTGTTTTCCGTTTACCTCCGTGCCCTTGGTCGCCTCTGGGGAAGGGTACCCGAAGGCAGGAAAATCGAGGCCTGTGCGTCGGAAATCATCCCGGTCGTAGCCGGGGATCAGGGAGTACTGAAACATGCCTACGTTGGAGACGTAGGCGCGGGTTCCGTCCGGAGAAAGAGCCAGCCCGAAAGGCATCCGTCCGACAGGGACACTGGAGGCGATCTGTTTCGCTCCTGTGTCGATAATCACCAGTCGAAAATGCGCCAGGTCGAGCACCAGCAGGTAGCGGCCGTCAGGCGTGAGCTGCAAAGCCCCAGTCAGGCTGTTGCTATACGTCCGGCCCTGAAACGTCCCATCGAGACTCAGGGAATAGAGGCGCTGACGCGTAACGAGGTCAAAGATTCCCACTCTCCCGTTATTGCCTTCCGAGAGATAAAGTGTGCGACTGTCCGGCCCGATGGCGACGCCCAGGTAAACACTGTCGGGGTCAGCGTCTGCGGACTTAAACCCCGGCGGGATTTGGACCACCCGGGGCGCAGCACTCTCGAGTTCGGTAATGGTTGAAACCGAAAATGGATGAGTGCCACTGTTGGCGGTGACGAGTGTCCTACCATCCGGGCTGAGCGCAAGGCCGTAGGGATGCGGCGCCACCCTCACGTGTTTCCCAAGCGGCGTAATCAGGCGGCCGTTGGGCAGCGTGGTCTCTCCTGCCGAATCAATCTTGACAGGGCGCTCTCCCGCTGGCGCTTGAAGTTCCACAGCGCTCCCCGCCCCAGGCTCACGCGCCCTAGCTGATCGAGGCAGAACTGCAAGACAAAGAACAGGCAGAACCAGTGCGAATCGCGATGGGCTCCACAAGCTAGTAGCCTCCCCGAAATTAAACCGGAACCGGTCTCCGCCGTGCCTCGCCGGCACTTCCTTTTTAATCGCGCCATCGTATCACGAAGCGGTAAAGTATGGTCGCGCTCGGGAGGATGCCGAGAGGGAAAGGCCGCCCGCCTCGGATTGCTCAATAGCTGACAACCCTGGCCGGCCCCTCAAAAACCGATGAATGAGGCACATGTACCATGAGGATTGCGCACAAGAGATGGATAATCATCCTGCTTTGCGTCGGGCTAGGTCCGTCAGTTGACGGACTACCTCGCAGTGTGGCGGGCCAATCCAGCGCCACACTTGCCGAACGGATTCAAGAAATTATTCGCCGCGCGGAGTTCCGGCACGCCACTTTCGGCATCGAATTCTATTCCCTGGACACCGACAAGCCCACCTTCGCCCTAAACGCTGACAAGCTTTTCGCGCCTGCTTCCACCACCAAGCTTCTCACGGAAGGCACGGCGCTGGAGCTGCTCGGCCCTGATTACCGCTTTCATACGCGGGTGTATCGCACCGGACCCATCGCACCCGAGGGCACGTTGAAGGGCGATCTGGTGCTGGTGGCGAGCGGTGACCCCAACCTTTCCGGCCGCATCCGGCCCGACGGGAGTCTGGCCTTTGAAAACCACGATCACAGCTATGGCGGCAGCCCAGACGCGCGCGCCGTCCCGGGCGACCCTCTGCTGGTTCTCCGTCAACTGGCCCAACAGGTCGCCGCTCACCAAGTGAAACGCATCGACGGGCGAGTGCTGGTGGACGCGAAGCTCTTTCCCGAAGGAGAAGCTGAACTGGGCAGCGGCGTCATCATTTCTCCCATCGTCGTCAACGATAACGTTGTAGACGTCAGCATAGGCCCCGGCCCCGCGGTGGGTGCGCCAGCCGCGCTTGACTTCCAGCCGGCTACCGCTTACGTGCACTTCATCAACAATGCGACGACGGGGCCGCCTGATTCCAAGCCTGAGGTCAAATGGGGGGGCGACATAGCCGGCCCCGACGGCTGCCGCACCGTGGTTGTGAACGGCAACATGCCTTTCGGCAAGCCCCCGATCCTCTTTGCCTACCCCGTCCCCCAACCGAGCCGGTTTGCGGAGGTGACCTTTGCCGAGGCTTTACGTCAGGTTGGAATTGTGGTGAACCCGGGTCCCAGCCTGGCAGCAGCCCCCAAAGCCCTGGCGATAGCGTACCGGCCGGAAAACCTGGTAGCGGAGCACATCTCCCCGCCACTCTCCGAAGAGGTGAAGGTCACCCTTAAGGTCAGCCAGAACCTGCACGCGAGTCTTATCCCCTATATCCTGGGCGCGGTCCTGTCCCACGCAGAAAAGGACATTGAACAAGCGGGCTTCGACTTGGAGCGCCAATTTCTCGAAAAGGCTGGCCTCGACGTGAGCGAGGCATCGCAAGGCGATGGAGCCGGCGGAGCTCCCGGCGCCGGTTTCGCTCCGGACTTCATGGTGCATTACCTGGCGTACATGGCGCGTGAAAAGAGCTGGCCCACGTTTTTCACCGCTTTGCCGGTGCTTGGTCGCGACGGCACCTTGTGGAATATACAGACCACTTCCCCCGCCGCCGGGCATGTGCATGCCAAGACCGGAACGCTTATCTTCTACGACCCACTCAATCGTAATTTGATGGTCACCGCCAAGGGCCTGACGGGATATCTGACCACTCCCGACGGACGCCATCTGGCGTTTGCGCTGTATGTGAATCGCGTATCGGTACCCCTGGATGAGGAGTCGGCTACCAAAATTGCGGGTCAAGCCTTGGGCGAAATCGCTGCCGCAGCGTACTTGGCGCCGCCGGAATTGGCCGCTACCTACGACGTACTTATAAAAAATGGGCAGGTCGTGGATGGGACTGGGAGTCCCTGGTTTATCGGCGATGTGGCTTTCCGCGGAGACCGGATTGCGGCCATCGGTAAGCTGGAAGGAGCCACCGCGAACCGCGTCATTGACGCCACAGGACTCGTCGTCGCCCCAGGCTTCATCGATATGCTGGGGCAATCCGAAGCGGCGCTTCTGATCGACAACCGCGCCTTGAGCAAGCTTTCGCAGGGCATCACCACCGAGATCACCGGTGAAGGCGGCTCCATCGCTCCGCAGAACGCCCGCACCCTGGCGCCGCTCAAGCCCCTGCTTGAACACTACCACCTGGACGTGGATTGGACCACGCTGGACGGCTATTTCCGCCGCCTGGAAAAAACGGGGACGCCGCTCAACCTGGGCACCTACGTCGGCGCCGCCCAGGTGCGGGAGGCTGTGCTGGGAGACGATGACCGCGTTCCCACGCCGGCGGAGCTCGACCAAATGAAAGCCCTCGTGGCAGAGGCCATGCACGACGGCGCTCTCGGCCTCTCGACGGCGCTCATTTATCCTCCGGGCACTTACGCCAAGACCGACGAGCTGATCGCGCTGGCTCGTGTGGCCGCCCAACACGGCGGCCTCTACGCTACCCACCTGCGCAGCGAAGGGCAGTCCCAACTCGCGGCCCTGGAGGAAGCATTCCGCATCGGGCGCGAAGCTCATCTGCCCGTGGAGATTTTCCATCTTAAGGTGAGCGGAAAATCGCGCTGGGGATCAATGCCGCGTATTGCCGCGCAGATCCAGGCTGCGCGGAATTCGGGGCTGGACGTGGCTGCCGACATGTATCCGTATGTGGCCGGGGAAACGGCCTTGGCCTCATGCCTTCCTCCCTGGGTGGCAGAGGGTGGCACCGACAAGCTGCTGGCACGCCTCCGCGATCCCGTAGTGCGTTCACGCCTCCGCCACGAAATGGCCACTGACCACCCGGACTGGGAAAACCTCTACCATGACAGCGGCGACGCCTCGGGAGTATTGGTGGCGTCGATCATGAACTCGGATCTCAAGAAGTATGAGGGCAGAACCGTGGAGCAAATCGCCCAACTCGAAGGTAAGTCTCCACTGGATGCGCTGTTCGACTTCATCCTCGCCGACCACGCCCAAACGGCCGCGCTCTACTTCATGGCCAGCGAACGCGACCTGGAATTCGGGCTCCAACAACCGTGGACCAGCATCGGGCTGGATGCCAGCGAAACTTCTCTGGACGGGCCCCTGTTCGAACCTCACGGACACCCGCGAGGCTGGGGATCCATCCCGCGCTTGCTCGGCTATTATGTGCGCGACCGGCATCTACTGCCGCTCGAAGAAGCGATTCGCAAGATCACTTCCCTGCCCGCCAATCGCGCGCACTTGCGGGAGCGCGGCATGCTTAAGCCCGGCTTCTTTGCCGATATCACTATCTTCAATCCCACGTCGATCAAGGACGCCGCCACTTATGACCAGCCCGCCTACCTCTCGCCAGGGGTCGAGTACGTATTTGTCAATGGCCAGCTTGCGTACGAGCATGAGCGATTGACCGGAGCGAAAGCCGGTCGAGCACTCCGCGGCCCGGGGTGGAGCGGGGATAAGTAGGCGCAGCAGTTCTTTCGGCGCTTGGGTCCTTTACCTCCACCCGCGCCGTCTGGTCGGAAGGGGTCGAACCGTCGCATAATAGTTCCCGAGTGCGAAGTCCTCGCGTTCCGAACCGTCATGCCTGCTAACCTCACGCCCGAGTATCTGGAGGCCGAGCAACGCTTCAAGAGCGCCAAAAGCACGGAAGAGAAAATTGCCGGCCTGGAAGAAATGCTGGCGACGATCCCCAAGCACAAGGGGACGGAGAAGATGCAGGCGGAGCTGAAGCGGCGGCTCTCGAAGCTGCGGACGGAACAAGCCAAGAGGCCCGTCAGCCGCGCCGGCATCATCCATCGGGTGGAGAAAGAAGGCGCGGGGCAGGTGACGCTGGTTGGCCCACCCAACAGCGGCAAATCGCTGCTGCTCCGAGGTCTCACGCACGCCACCCCTGAAGTGGCTGACTATCCGTTCACCACGCGCGGGCCTCTGCCCGGGATGATGCTCTTTGAGGATATCCAAATCCAGCTCGTGGACCTGCCACCTGTCCATCCGGATTTCCGCGAATCGTGGCTCTACCAGATCATTCGCAATGCGGATGGCGCTTTGCTCGCCGTGGATTTGAGCGATCCTGATCTCCTTGAAGACCTGGAAACCACGCTCAAGCAGCTTGCGAACGCGAAGGTGCAGCTTGGGCAGAGCGAGTTGCCCGACGCTCCGGGCTGGCTCACCCGGAAAAGCTTGCTCGTCGGCAACAAGATGGATGTTACCGGCGCCCGCGACAACCTGGAAATCCTGCGGGAACTTTACGGCATGCGGTTCCGGATATTGCCGGTCTCGGCGGAAACGGGCGAGGGGCTTGAACAACTGCGGCGGGCCGTCTTTGAGTTGCTGGAGGTGATTCGGGTCTATACCAAGGCGCCCGGAAAAAAGTTGGAGCGCACCGCGCCTTACGTCTTGAAGCGGGGTTCTCGCCTGCTGGACCTCGCCGCGCACGTCCACCATGACTTCCTCACCCAACTGAAATACGCACGTGTCTGGGGGCATGGGAAGTTTGAAGGGCAGATGGTCAACCGCGACTACCAGCTCGAGGATCAGGACGTGGTGGAACTGCATCGGTGAGAAGGATCGGGTCATCGGGTGATCGGACCATTGAGTCATTGAAGGATTGATGAAAGGAGAGAAGATGAACGGAATGCTCGTGTTTTCGTGCGCGATTTTTGTGCCGCTACTGGCTCTGGCGGCTCCACTCGGTGGGGAGCAGGCCGCCGGTATGCCGGTAACCATCGAGTACTACTACAAGCTGGCGCCCGGCGGCACGTCCGAGTGGCTGGCGCTCTACAAGAAGAACCATAACCCCATTCTGAAGCAGTTGATGAGAGAGGGCATCTTGAAGAGCGAGAACCTTTATGAGCGGCGCTTCCATGCCGCGACGCCAGCCTGGGACTACAAGATCGTCATGGTGTGGCGTGACTGGGCAGCGCTCGAACAGGCTCACCAGCGGGAACCCGAAATCATCCGCTCCCTCTACCCCAACAAAGAAGAGCACGACCAGCAGGAAAAACGCCGCTGGGAACTAACTGTGGCGCACTGGGACGACGTGTTGAGCGAGATTCCGCTCGATTAGCGGCCTGGCAGTGCCGATCTGCCATTGAGGGACCCATGCCCAAGCCCGGAATGCGGAGAATAACCGTCTACGTTCCTGAGGACCTCCTGCACCGCGCGATGAAGGTTTCAGGGCTTGGGATCTCAGCGACTGTACGGTTAGCCTTAGAGGCGCTCGTCGCGGGCGCGAAAGCGATGCGCCCCCTCGTATGGAGCAGGAGAAAAGCACGCCCCAAAAGCAATAGAGCTGGCTAGCACTGCGGCCTGTTGGCGGCAAGTTCATACGATCCTTCGAGATTGGCCCCATTTCCCAGATATCATGTAAATTGAGGCGCCGGGAGGTGCCGCGGCCTGCGGGCGAACAGCAGCCGCTACTTCTTGCGCGGCGGTTGCGCCGGGCGCAGCTCGATGCGACTGGCCAGAGCGGCGGGAGGGAATTTGTACAAGTCAATCACCGCCTTGGCGATATCTTCCCCCGTCAGCTTCCATCCCGCTTCGCGGGCTCGGGCCTTACTTCCGGGTGCGGCGCCAAAATCCGTATCGACGCTGCCCGGCATGATATAGCTCACGCGGATACCGTCGTAGCGCACGTCCTGCATCATGGCCTCACTGAATCCGTTCAAGCCAAACTTCGAAGCGTTGTAGGCGCTGCCGCCCGCAAAGGGGTTGACACCTGCCAGGCTGGAGATATTGAAAATGTAGCCGCCGCCCCGCTTGCGCATCCAGCCAATAGCCTCCCGGCAGCAATAGAAAACCCCGGACAAATTCGTTTCCAGCGTCGCATCCCATTCTTCAGGAGTAAGCTGGTCAACGGGCTTCATGATTCCAATTCCCGCGTTGTTCACCAGGATGTCGATCCCCCCGAAGCGTTTCGCGGCGCTCTCTATTAGCTTGCGGCAGTCGTCGTAACGGCGCACGTCGGCGACGATGCCGTCCACGCGCTCGCCGGCCGCGGAGCCCTGTACCGTCTGGTACAGGGCGGAGCCCAGACTTTCGAGAGCGCTCCGCAAGAACGCCGGATCGCGCCCGCAGATGAATACGTTCGCGCCCTCGCCCAGAAGGGCTTCGGCAATGCGGTAACCAATCCCTCGCGTCGCGCCGGTGACTACGGCAACTTTATCTTTTAGTTCGGATGTCATGAGTCCCTCCGCTCATTTGATGAGTTATCAGATTATTCGTTCCGAGGGCGGGAATGCAACGATCGCCGCGAGAGGAGAAATGGGAAGGGTTATTTCTTTTGTTCCGTACAGGCCAGGGCGCGGAGGGTGGCCTCGTGTCCGCCGACTGCGCTCCAGGCTTGCGTGCGAGAGCGGTTCCAGGCGCGCCAATCCCCGTCCGCGGGCGGCCGCCAGCGCCCCAGCAGACCAGCCGCCACCCCGCAGCGGTCCTGCGGACTCAGGTCGGCCAGACCCGCGACAAGTTCCGGCACGGCGTCGGCACTGAGCGACGTCACATAGCGCGCATCGAAGCGCCGCCCCGCCCTCGCGCGAGCGATATTGGTGCGGGCAATGAGGGCGTCGGGGTCAAGGACGTGGAGCACAACAATCAGCACAAAGCCCGCTATCATGGCCCCAAACCAGAACTGTTCGCGGCGTCCGCGCAGCACTGTGACCGCAAACCATACGAAGACCATCGCCAGCCAACCCATGAAGGCTGTGGGGTACAGGCGCTGTACGCTCAGGCCGTATTCGGCCTGATAAAGCCGCATGCGCTGGAATGCTGAAATCATGATGACGAACAGAAGCAGGATCTGCGCCGCAGCCAGCCCACGGAAAAGGCGCTGCGCTTTAGGGTTTTCCTCGCCCAACAGCCAGTGCGCGATCAGCAGGAGGGGCAGAGCCAGCGCTGCCACGGCGACCAACTCGAAAAACCCGCGCCGCGCATATTCGGCATAGGTGAGGCCAGTGGTCGCTTGGACGAGCGCCGCCCCGCCGAAGAAATATCGGAATTGCACGAGCACAAAGAACAGGAAGAGCAGATCCAGCAGGCCCAGTACGACACTGATCTCGATGATTCCCAGGGAGAGCGCTGGAAGCCGTGGCTCCGCTACTTTCGCCCATTCGTCCCCGAGCAGCACACCGCGCAAATAGCCGCCGACCAACCAGGCACAAGAAACGGCCACGAAAAAGTGCGTGAACAACAGGCGGAGGTTGAGGCGCAGCGTATTTTGGACGAGTTCCTTGAACACCGCGTCTGCCGCCATGAAAAGGCCGCCAAAGAGCAGCAGGAGAGGAAAGAAGAACAAGAGGCCCCGCGCCACGGCTAGGGCGCGTTTCGGCCCGCGGTCGCCGAACAGCTTCTTCCATTCGGCCTTTCCCAACAGCAAGGGAAACAACCCGAAGGCAGCATTCAGCCCCGCGATTACGCTGCCCAACACGTATTCGACGATGCCGGCGAAGCGAATTCGGCCCCCTTGGGCGCGCCACGCGATGAGAGAGAGCGCTACCAGCAGCGCGAGGACGTTGAGCATCTTCAAGACCGGCGAGTCGTGCCAGAGAAACAGGAAGGAGAAGAGAATCAAAGGAAGGATGAGCAAGCGGCCGCTTCCCGCGAAAGCTTCGGGCCTCGCGGGCCCCAGGATGAGCAGCGCGGCGAGCAAGGCAGCCATCCACAGGAAAAAGTTCAGTCCCCAGGGCAGCGTGCGGAGCAACAAGTCGCCCAGCACGCCCATGAACACGGCGGCGGCCAACAGACTCAGTTCCAACTGGGCCCTCTTATTCATGACTGCGAAGACCTCCGCGGACGGTTGTCAACATGTCGAGTCGGTGCGCCGACACCGCCAACACCACCCTGGTGCGGTAAACGACCCGCCGCTCGACGAAGACAGATCGAAACGCCGTACGCCTTGCCGCACTGGAAAGGGCGCCTTGCGTTACGGCTTCTTGCTTGATGTCTTCGAAGCGACCCAGCCGAGGATGCCAAAGGCCGGTACGACGAATGGGAAGATGCCATACAACGTATCACTCGCTGAGTGGGAGTGTCGATCGACGGCAACGAAGACATTGATGCAAAAGGCGAGTGTGAGGAAGACGCCCACCCAGCCCTGCCACGAGACCGGACGGTACAACCAGCCCCACTCCTTGAACCAAGTTCTGTTCGTTGCCAAGCCCTCCAGTGCGATTTGAATTGCCATGGCCGTTTGCCGGCAGGGGCTCACGTGGCGACGGGCAGCAAGTGTAGCGCAGACCTCCGTCTTTGAGGTCTGCGGTTCTTCCTCAGATTCGCGCTTCCGAATCCGACGGCAAGCTCACCCGGTCAATGGTCAACCCGCAGCGGCGCATCTGTTCCGCCGCGGTCATGCCGGAATATTCGTTCACGCTCGACCATCGCCAGTCCTGAGCCCGACCGACCAGCCCCGCCCTCACTGGATTCAGGTGAATGTACTCGACCTTCTCGTTGTATTCCTTCACGGTTCGCAAAGCACGATCAAAAAATCGGCCCTGCCACAACTCTCCCGACGCCGCGCGCCCACCGTTGATGAGTGTCGTCGAGCTGTTCTTGAGGGATTTCATGACCTCCGAAATGGTTAGCGGATATTGCGGGGCGCAGATCGCATGCCAGTGATCGGGAAGAAACACCCAGGCCGTCAGGAAGAAGGGATGAACCGCGCGCGTCCTGCGGAGCGCCAGCGCCAGACGCTCGAAATCTGCGTCCTCTAATTGGCGGCGCCGCTTGAGTAAGCGCACCGTGAGGAAAAAGAATCGATCGGAAAGATACGGGCGACGCAGGCGCGACACGCCCCTACAATACATCTCCGTCCGCGAGATCACCAGTAAAGCCGCAGACCTCAACACCGGAGGTCTGCGCTACGCTGGCTGGCGAGCGAAACACTTAACAGGATTCCGAAGTAAATCCCCACCACCAGCACCCCGCCGGCGAAGATTCCCCCGAAAAGGACGTACTTCCGGTAGAGCAGCGCCAGGAGGGAGAGCGCTCCGATGAGCAACAACAGACAACCCGTCGAGAGAAAACCCAGAACCATAAAGGGTGCGTGCGCAGGTATGTACTCCATCCGCCTCTCCTCCTTAGGGAAGCTGGTGCCGTTCCAACTCATTGGGGCTATCAATTGGCTCGTTCTGCCGCCGTGGCCCCGCCATGGCGGGGTGCCCCAAGGTAAGTAGTCATCCCGCGCCTGCGGGATTGGAACGGTACTGATTTCGCCCTGGAAACTCTCTCACTCGGGCTGGCCCATGACGACTACCGAGACCGTCCGCTTCCTGGGTCGATCCAGTTCGATGAAGAAAATCCTCTGCCACTGGCCAAGCTGGACCGTTCCCTCCACGACGTTCAGCGTCTCGGAGGCCTTAAGGAACAGCGCCTTGCAGTGCGCATGGCCGTTCTTCGCTTCCGCCGGACATAAGTTGACAGTTCGCATTTCAAAGTCGTCGTGCCGGTAGAAGGCGTTGCAGGGCGCGAGTGTCTGCAGGGTTTTTTTCATGTCCTCGATAAGCAGCGGCTCGTTTTCATTGACCATGATGGCGGTAGTAGTGTGCCGGGTCTGGATATTCGCAAACCCATTCCGCACGCCGGACCTTCGAACCAGCGCGGTGAACAAGTCCGTCAGATCGACGAACTGGAGGGCCCCTTCGGTCTTGAGGAAGATCGACTCGTGGTAGACCTGCAGCGTCCCGATTTCCTTTTCCGTAGTAACCGTCGTCATAATATCCTTTTCCTGCGGAGTCGTCCAAAAAGAGAATGGTTCGGAGCGCGGCCCTGCCCTGTACCAGACGGTGCAGGGCACTGCCTCAGCTTGCCACCGGCTCTGGGATGCGCCCAAAGCGGCGCTCGCGCGACTGGAACTCGCGGAGGACCGCCTCCAGTTCCGCAGCGCCAAAGTCCGGCCAAAGGCACTCTGTGAAGACCAGTTCGGCGTAGGCGATTTCCCACAGCGGGCAGTCGCTCAGCCGCTGCTCACGGCCGGTGCGAATGAGAAGATCCACGTCAGGAACAGGCTCGGCAGCATGTTCGTCCTCCGCCAGCAACCGCGTGAACACCTCCGGCGAGGCCTCGCGAGCTCCATTTAACCGGCCTGCGGCGCGCAGGATGGCATCCCGGCCCGAGTAATCGATGGCCAGGCGCAGGTACAACGTGTGCCCGCGGACGGAGGCGGCCTCTGCGGCGTCCACGGCGGCCAGCAACGGAGGTGGCAGGCGGTCGCGCCGGCCCAGGACGCTGATGCGGACGCCGCGCTCGGCGAGGCGCTGGCTTTCGGAGGCGAGGAATTGTTGGAAAATCCGCATCAAGCCGGCCACTTCACCGGCGGGGCGCCGCCAGTTGTCCTGCGAGAACGCAAAAAGGGTCAGGACGCCGATGCCCAGCCCCGCTGCCGCCTCGACCACGCGGCCTACCGCCACCATGCCCGCCAAGTGCCCCTCCGACCTCGCGAGCCCGCGGGCCGTCGCCCAGCGCCCGCTCCCGTCCATGATGATGGCCACGTGCAGGCCTGAAGAGCAGTGGCGAGTGACAAGTGACGAGTGACGAGTCAAGCCCATCGGGTCATCGCGTGAGTCGGTTATCGAGTTCATGCGGCACGAAACCTCCGAAGGAGCAGTCAGGCGCCCGATGCGGTGCGTCATCGGACGTGGAAGCCACGACAACCAGCGCGGCGTCCAAAGCACTTTGCGATGCAAAGCACGTGCCCAAAAAAAATTGCGCAACCCGCTCTAGCGGGGCCGCATGGCCTGAATCAACGCTTCCATGTGATCCAGGTAGCGCTCGAGGGCGCGCCGCCCCGTCGCCGTCAACCGGTAGACAGTTTTCGGCACCCGGCGCTCGAAATACTTCTCACAGACGACGTACGCGGCTTCCTCGAGCTTTCGCGCATGCACGCTCAGGTTGCCGTCCGTGGTATGGAGCAGTTTCTTGAGGTCGTTGAAGCTCAGCGACTCATTCGCCGCCAGCGCGCTCACGATGCCCAGGCGCATGCGCTCATGAATGAGGCGGTCCAGCGCCGGGGGCGCGCTGAGAGCCACTTCCTCGCGTCTCGGGCGGGCCGCGCGCATGGCGCGACGCGTGCGCGTCGAACCTTCCTCCGCCAGCACACTTTGTCTAGCCACCGTACCTCCTGGCGATAATCGTCCCAAAGATGATGTGCAGTCCCCCGAATCCCGCGGCCATGAACCCGTTGCCCCAGCCTGCGGGACAGAACAAGGCGAGGACTCCCGCCAACATGAAACACAGGCCCATCACGGGAACCACCTTCACGGAAAATGCTCCCCCGGTCACCACCCCCGCCCCGTACAGGAGCAGCCAGACCCCGGGGAGCAAGCTGAAAAGGTCGGCACGGTAGATGACGACGGTGAGGACGGCGCCCGCGAGGAGCGGAGGAAACAAGCTCAATACAAATTTCCGGCCCGGCCGCGCAAACACCGGGGTCTCCGCTCTACGCGCCTTCCAGAAGACCGCCGAGGCGCCCACGGCAAAGCCGCAAAGCAAGGCGATGCCCCACGTCGTCAGCCACGCCTGCGCGCTGCGCTGCCAGGAGGCCACGACGGCCGCCACCAGCGCCGTCACCCCCATGAGCACACCACCCCAGCCGGGGACGGCGGTAAACGACGACGCGTTCTCCATCGTCTCGCGGATGAAGCGCAGATCCTCGAAAGCGTGGGCGTGGAGCGGCGTCGATCGAGGGTGGCCAGAGCGCACTGGGCCTGCGCAACGCATAGCAGCCTTGTACCCCAAAAGACAACTGATGTCAAGTACTTTGTATTGCAAAGCAAGTAGCGCAGACTTGTTCTTCAAGTCTGCGGCTTTTCGCCTTCTTTCCTGCCATCAGCTTGTTGTCGCGAGATGACTCGAGCCGCACCAAAACTGGTGCGGATACGTGCGCTGTGCCACAAAGGTGCCCGGAGGTTGGGTTGGGAAAGCACGGTTTCATATTTCCTCCCTGAACTCGTTTAAAGGTGGCGCCGTCCGTCAACCGACGGATTCGTGAAGGCTGCGGCTTTTCGATCAGCAAATCAGGAGCCGCAACGTTCGAAGAAGCACCCTGCACTGCCCGGCGCGTTCCCCGGAGGGGAAATACGTGAATAGCCGTGGGTGAGCCGTTTCGGCTTGCCGGGGAACCCACGGAAAGCGAGCGACGATTCCAACACCGGCCCTGGAGGGGCCGAACACCATGGGGGGAGGGCTTTCTTGAACCCCTTCAGGGTTCGGGGAATTGGATTGCGCCGCTTGTTTCCGGGGGCGCTGCCCCCGGCTACTTACCTTGAACCCCTGCGGGGTTCGCCGCGCCCTCAGTGTCCGTTCCGGTAGCCGCGGTTAGATCGTCGTCGGATTCAACCGTGGGTTCTTGGACACGGAAAAAGGCTACGGTTGGAAGAACCCCCAACCGTGGCACCAGTTGCATCGGGTGATTGCGTGACTGGGTGATTGGGTGATTTCCGAAATCAAAAGATCGCGGCCCCACGGAAGCGGGAAGTCGCTCAGTCCGGCGTCCGGAGTCCGGAGTCGCGGTTAAAGAGGGAACGGCAAGAGCAGGGACTCGGTG
>Ga0315279_10000863_pt1 | contig 54648 bp, 50 predicted proteins | sample YL17G06_20_MG_FD_203694 | JGI IMG/M metagenome (GOLD analysis project Ga0315279, IMG submission 203694) | Sediment microbial communities from Yellowstone Lake, YNP, Wyoming, USA - YL17G06_20 | ecosystem: Environmental > Aquatic > Freshwater > Lake > Sediment | place: USA: Wyoming | collected... | reverse complement strand
GAATTTCGCGTTTTCGTATCTCAAATCGCCGCTCCATGACAGTTCCTTTCCATTGGGACCATTCCCATGGAAAGATATTCGTAATAAAGACTTACAAGACTTTAGTGAAAATAGACAGTACAACTATTATTCTTGAAGAATATAAATGCTAGATCAACATTATTCTCTCTTTTTTGTTTTCAACTTGTTGGAAGGAGGTTTCAACTTCAAAAAACTCGTAGCATTCTTTGTTTTCTCTGCGCCAATTTTTGAAAGACTTGAGTCGTTCAGAACGTAACAAGGGTCGCTATTTTGCACCAATTTGTCAGCGCACTTAAACATTTGCCTAATTATAGATGCTGCCATGTTATGTCCTTCCCGCGGTCGAATTACTAATTCTGCGAAATATCTTCCTTCTTTACGTAAGAATCAACCCTTTACATGAGAGATTTTATGAATTTTAATCTTGCTGGCAACATGAAAGGGGAAAAAATGATAAATTTTTCACACCGCCTCCTTCTTATTGCCGAAGTCTGCCTTCTCCATAGTGAGAGACAGACTCTTGATATAACTATAACAAGTTAAGAACACCTGTCAAGAAAAATCTAGAATGTTGAAGAAGACCTCATGTATATAGGGCCTATTCGCCCACAATGAACCAATATGTAGTGGTACAAGGACTTTCATAAAATTTACGCGAGCTGAAATATTTGGCTACTTCATGTATCTATCGGCATGCTAGATTGCCGATTTTATCACTAGTCGCCGCATTTTCCTTATTTTTTGGGGGCGAGCACGATGCCAATGGCGGTCTCTTAACCGATTTTCAAAGCCTCTCAATCCTTGTTTCTGAGCCAGAAGAATGGGGATCAACCTTTGGCGGAGAGCAGCCGGCTTAGAATTCAACTTTTGGCACTTCGGTTTTCGCCTTTTCGGTAGCCTCGAAGTACTCCGCGGGCTTTACGCCCGCCCGCTTGCAGAAAAACGATCCTAAAAACTCCTTTGCGTAAGAGTTCAATTCTCTGGCTGCTTCATTATACCTGGTTCGGGCAACGGCGATCCGGTTCTCTGTGCCTTCCAGAGCCGTCTGCAGGTCGCGGAAATTCTCGCTGGCTCGCAACTGCGGATAGTTTTCCTGCAGCATCAATAGGCGCGACAGTAGGCCGCTTAGCTCGTTGGCTGCGGCTATCTGCTGCGGTCTGTCAGCCGTCTTTTCCGCCTGGAAGTACTTCTCTCTTGACTTGGCGATGTTTTCGAAAAGCTCTTCTTCGTGCTTGGCATAGCCTTTGACCGTATTGACCAGGTTCGGTATCAAGTCCATCCTTCGCTGCAGGGTGGTCTCCACGTTTGCCCAGGCGGTTTTTGTCGATTCCTGCAGTCGAACGGCCTTGTTGTAACCGCTGATGTACCATCCCAGAAGCGCGAGGCCGATAAGCAGAATGATGACCAAAACTACCAGCAGAGCCGCCCAAACTTGTCCAAGTCTTCTCATTTTCTGATGCCTCCACAAGTCCATTGTTATTCTACCAGCTTCCACTCGCCCCGCCTCCGCCAAATCCGCCGCCACCGCCTCCACCGAACCCTCCTCCGAATCCGCCGAATCCTCCGCCGAAGCTGCCGCCGCCGAAGGAGCCGCTTCTGCCGTAGCCGCGGGGGCTGCCGAACCCGCCCAACATAAAGGGCAGGAAAAACCACCAGCCCATTCCCCCGCCAAAGCCGCCCAGTGCAAGTAAGATAAATAGCAGCACCAAAATAGCACAGCATGGCACGCCCGAGCTCGTGCGTCTTTCAGGTGCCGGTGCCGGCGGGCGCCTGGGTATGCCGCTCAAAGTCACGCCCGATTCGGCGGCGATTTTCTGGGCGATCTGCGTGTTGGCCTGAAAAACTCCCTGGCTGTAATCGCCCTTTTTCAAGTACGGCACAAGTACGTCTCTGCCGATTCGGCCACAATACTGGTCCGTTATGAAGCCCTCCAGTCCATAGCCCACCTCAAACCGATATTCTCTATCCTTAACCGCGATGACAAAGAGCATTCCGTTGTCTTTGCCTCTTTGGCCGAGTTTCCACTTTTGCGCCAGTGCTATTGAAAATTGCTCAATGGGGGTTCCGCCGGTGGTTTCGACGGTAAGGACGATGTACTGTGCGCCGGTCTTCTGGTCCAGCTCCTGCAGGATGGCGTTTAGAGACTGCTTATCTGCCGGGCTTATCACATTGGCGTAATCTTCGACGTACTGGCGCGGCATCGGCAGGTCAGTCTGGGCGGATGCCACTTCACTGCGCAGACAGACGGGCAGCAATATCATCGTGAAGGTCAGAAGAATTCGTTGCATGTTAGACCTCAAGCTTATCGACGGCAATAGCAAGTTGCTCAATTGCTGTGTAGGTCGACTCGAAGGCATTTTTCACTTCGCTTATGTCCGGGCGAATTTTTCCATGCCGCCAGTTTGCCGCGGTTATCAGCGGGTCCATTCTGACGGAGAACTCGGTGGCTGCTTTGTTGAAGGTCGGCTCAGTTTCGGCTGGCCGGTCTGTATCTTTTAGCCAGAGCATCGCCCGCAGAACTGGCGCCAGTCCCTTTGCGGCGGCGATGATGATGTCACGAACCATTTTCTTTTTGCCTGCCGCCGCAACGTAGCCCTGTCGCAGTCTTATCAGCATTGCCTTTAGCTCCCGCTCACACTGGAGCCTGACGTTCCTCTTCTCGAAGCGAATTTGCACGAAGGGGTCGCTGCCCAGAATCGTCCGGTGTGTTAACTGAAAGTCCAGAAACTCCACGCCGAATACATCCAGCGAGCACTCGATGTAAGCCGGCGTCATAAGCAGCGGTACTGAGACTTTCTTTTTGCTCATTGGTTTTGCCATGCCGGCGATGGTATTGAGGCAGTCCAGCGAAAATCTGTTGAGCACCAGCACGGTGTTGATGTCACTTCTGCCGGGCTTGTAGTCCTGCGTTAGACTGCTGCCGACTACCGTGATACTCTGTAAATTGTCGCCTAGGCCGGTGCGGAGTCCTTCGGCGAAGAGCGTTATAGGCTGGCGTATTTGTTCAGGCAGAATGTCCAGTTTGAGGCTGTGTGCGTTGTCGGCCATATTTGCCCCTCGTTTTTAAGATAAGGTTTAAAAGTGTGGTTATTTTACAGCGGTTCGCCGGCTGCCGCAATGAGAGAATAGGAGAGAAAAAAGTGCCAAATTGACAGCCTTGGCGCGCTTTGATGCGAACAGCCTGACGCTTATCACGTATTTTTATGTAACAGTTCCAGTTTAGTTATCTTGCCTGTTGACAACTTATAACTTCTCACATAGGGTGTTTATAGGATATGAACATAGATGAACCGTTTTCTGATTGACAAAATTACGGGATTTTTCAATTGAGAATAATATAGTAATGGTTACGCCAATTGATTTAGACGAAAAATTTCCACATTTATCCAAAGCTCCAATTGTTGAAGCTGTCATTGAGATTCGCGTTGTTCCTTCTGCAAAGTGGGATGAATCCAGTTTGCAGAGCGAATTAAAACGGCACCTCCCAGATTATCCCAAAGTTGAAACCATGCGTCAGAAAAGTTTCCAATTACCTATAAGGAAACAAAACAATCCCATATTTGAAGATTTGGGATGTGTTGGTTTCAAAGTTCATTCAATCGACAATCTACACATCGCTCAATTCAATAAAGAAGCTTTCGTCTTTAGTCGCTTGAAGCCCTACGAAGATTGGGAGCAGCTTAGTGGCGAAGCATTGCGGCTGGGGGCTATTTATTATGAGTTGTTAAAACCAAAAGAAGTCATAAGAGTCGGTTTACGTTTCATAAATCGCATAGCCATAAAACAAGAAAAGGTTGAATTCGCTGATTATTATAAATATCCACCAGCGCCGTTAAAAGAATTGGATTGGACGCTTACTGGCTATCTTCATCATGATGTGATGCAGGTTCCTGGGACGGCATATAGGGCGAATTTAATTAAAACCGTTCAGAATGTTCCTGGAGAAATTGGTTTGATTTTGGATATAGATGTCTTTACGCAGAACCCATTTGAATATAATGAACCGCGTATAAAAGAATGCTTGGGAGAAATGCGATGGGTAAAAAATAAAGTCTTTTTCGGTAGTCTAATAGATAAAATTATACAGGAGCTTAAATAATATGACCTCTATCGCAATGCCATCACTTCTTTCTGGTTATGCAAGTGAAGAGGCAGATTTTGTTGATCAGCAAATAAAAAAAAGTCTTGATATGTTGCAGGATTCAAATGCATTAGGATTTGCTGCAAAGGGCACGTTCCAACAATTAGATGAAGTTTTTAAAGAATGTTCTTTTGAGGGGTGGGACGGCGAACGGGCAAAACCAATTTCTGAAGAAGTTTTGCGGTGTGCGGAAAGATTTCTTAATTCCTTTCCTTTAGGCATAGAAGCTCCTGAAATTGGTGCCGAACCTGATGGCTCCATAACCTTGGAATGGTATCGGTCTCCAACTAAAGTTGCATCAATCAGTATCAATCCTGATGGCTGGGTGTATTGGGCTGCTCTAATCGGCGCAAGCAGACGGCATGGGGCAGATTATTCTCTGATGGGTATTTCAGATGACTTGCTAAGAACAATTCTACAGGTCACCGGAGGCAATTGATAATGACTGGTTCTGTTGCTCCCGACGAACTTTTAGCCAGGTATATCCCGTTTTCCGGATGGTTTCGCAAACAAGACCTAACTGTTAAACAAGATGCTTTTATCCCGCCGAATTCTGAGCTTTCTGTTACCCGTCACTTGCATCTAACCGAAGAAGATATATGGAAAATCGGGAGGAAAATAGCAGAGGGTATGAGTACACCGAGACGCCTTCATGGACGAGCAGATGTAGAAACTCGTCATGTCATTGCCCAAGGCCTTAAAGTTGTGCCTCAACCAGTGAAAGATAATCATAATCCTAATCATGCAAATATTATTAACTGGCCGCCAGATAAGGATGCCAGAAAAATGTGCGCTTTAGAGATTGCAAGGGTCGCACATTTCGTTGCTAACCCTGAAGGAAAAGTATAGATTCGGTAAGTAATAAGGTTCTAATGTTGTCCAGCCAGCGACCATAGTAAATTCTCTCTCGTACATAAAAGAGAGCCTTCTCGACATCACCGCACCAAGAGCGAGGCAGCAAAGCCTGTCAAAGTCAAGGTCAAAGGATAAGGCCTCTGTTCGCAGCGTATAGCGTACAGCGTGGAGCGTTTAGGTGCGGCAGTTTATCCTCTACACTGTACGCTAGGCCCTGCATGCTTGAAAGGCCCGAGCAGAGGCAAATTATTTGCCCGCGACAATGCGGTCGATGCGATTAGCTAGGTCGGTAAGATAGGCCTCATCGCCGCCGGATAGTTCCGGGGTCAAAAATCCGCTGTAGCCAATCTCATCCAGTGCCTTTCGCACTTCCGGCCAATTCACATCGCCCTCGAGCAGGTTGGTCCACTTGTAGCCACTACGCTTGAAGTCCTTCAGATGGATTTTGACTATCCGTTTGCCCAGTGTGCGAATCCAGTCCTGAGCAAAGCCAAAGATAATTACGTTGCCGACGTCGAAGTATGCCTTCAGCCACGGGCTGTCGAACTCGTCAACGTACCTGGCAAACTCAAGCGGGCTGAGCAAGAACTTGTTCCAGACGTTTTCTACCGCGATTACCACGCGCATTTCTTCAGCCAGCGGCAGCAGCCTGCGGATATTGTCTTGTGAGCGTTTGTAGGCGTCGCCATATCCAACAGTTTCTGTGACGATTGCCGGCACCAGCAGCACGGCATTGGCCCCGACCGCGTTGGCGCATCGCAGCGAGGTTTCCATGCTCGCGATGCCTTTATCGACGTTCTCCTGTTTGGGGTCCGACAGCGGCCCGCCCCAGCCATTGACGACTGAGTGGATCGGTGTCCCCGCCTGCTTGGCCAGGGCGCCGAGTTCCTTAGCGGCGTTGAGGTCCGCAATTGGGGAGTTCAACTCGATGCCCTCGAATCCGCACTTTCTTGCCAGCTTGAATTTGTCGGCGTCAGAGAGCTGCGGCGGCAGCATTCCAAATTGAAGTGCTTTGCGTATCTTAGCGTTGTTTTGACTGCCTTGGGCAAAAGCGATTCTGTCCATAAGGCTTGCGCCGGCGGCGAGCGAACCAGCGTACTTTAGGAAACTGCGACGCTCCATTATTTTGTCTGTCATAGTTTCTTCTCCTAACCCGGACGAGCCGGGACCAAATAATATATGTCCAACTTCAATTTTTGACTATCTTGCGCACAATTTCATTGCTCAGGGACTATTATTGACATTTCTGCCAGCAGGTCGGTACAATAACCCGCCGAACTGCTGGTTATGGGCGTACAATATATCAGTTTGCCCGAGTGTTCTAAACTCCAAAGCACAGATTTTGTTGAAAGTAAGGACGTGCATTCGGCAAGCAAGGATGCGGCATACTCTGATCCGCACCGCTCTGAATACCCAACCGGTGGGGGATACCGGAGCTGGCAGCTGAAAACGTAAAAGTGAAAGCGTAAAGCTGTGGAATTCAATAGTTTTTTCTTTTTAGCTTTAAGTTTTTACTTTTCCCATATTGGCGGTGCGGTTTTTATAGGCCCGTCCCATAAAAAGATAAAGTTTTTCAGAATCCTTTGCCGAATACTATTAGTGGGCGTCTATTCGCCTTTTCAGCATTGAAAATTGCAGTTCTGGAGAGAACGCATGCGAACCATAGCGATTGTCAATCAGAAGGGCGGCTGTGGCAAGACCACAGTATCAATAAACTTGGCTAGTGCTCTGGCTGAAGCAGGCAAGAGGGTCTTGCTGGTCGACATGGATCCGCAGTCGCATTGCGCGGTGGGCCTTGCTGTGCCTGAGGAGCAGATCGAGCAAAGCATATACGATGTGCTTATAAGCAAAAGCCGAAATGAGCCGATCAGGCTGACCGAGATACTGTGGCAGATTAGCAACGGGCTGGAGCTGGCGCCAGCCAGTATAGACCTATCCGCCTTTGAGCAGCAAATGGCGGGGATTGCCGAGCGTGAAGGCTGTCTGAGGAATGTCTTGGACGAGGTCAAAGACGACTATGACTATGCCATACTTGATTGTCCGCCGGCCGTGGGTTTGTTGACCTTCAATGCACTGCGGGCGGCAACCGATGTCATTGTGCCGGTGGAAACGGGCTATTTTGCTCTGCATGGGCTTAGTAAACAATTGGAAACGCTTTCGATTTTGACGCAGCGGTGCAGCCACCAGATAGATGTCAAGGTGCTAGCCAGTATGTACGACATACGCACTAAGATGGCAAGAGAGATCCTGGCGGAGCTGCGATCGCACTTTGGCGATAAAATGCTCGGCGCGGTCATCAACTTTAATACTAAGATCAAGGAGGCATCGAGTTTTGGCCAGCCGATTAGCGAGTACGACTCCGCCAGTAAGGGCCAGAAAGATTTTGCTGCTTTGGCACAAGAAATCATCGGTGCTGAGGCCAGGCAGCAGCGGCACCAGATGGTCAACTCGTTAACCGAGCAGCTTGAATCTATCAGTACCAGCGCAAGTGACCTGCTGGAGGCGACAAAGCCGCAGCCGAAAACTGCCCAAGTTAAACAAACTGAACAACAGCCAGCGCAGCAACCGAAGCCGACAGATACCGACGCCAAGCTCGCTGACTACTATGGTGTTAGCCAGATTGGCGACGCGGTGGCATTTGTCACTCTGTACCCACGTGCTAAGAGCGTGCAGATTGCCGGCGACTTCAATAATTGGCAGCCTGAGAAGAGCCCGATGGAAAAAGTAGCCGATAACGGCGTCTGGCAAACAAAGATAAAACTGCCCCAAGGCAAGCACCGCTACCGGTTGGTCGTTGACGGCCAATGGCAGCAGGATCCATACAACGAGCTAAATGAATTGAATCCCTTTGGCGAGCTTAACTCGGTCCTGGAAGTGAAATGATGTTCCTGCCGGGACTGTGCTGACCACCGTGTCGTTCCCCAGGAAGGCCTCCTACCCAGAGTAAATGCCCGATAACCTGCCCACTTTCTGTGTCAATAACAAGAGTCTTGCAAAATGGAGATTAGGCACATATTATTTAAGGAAATCCGTTTCTTGATTTCCTTAAATAATAGAGCTAAGTAATTATCTATCAAGTAGTTAATGTTTGAAAAGGAAAAACAAGACAACAAATTTTTCCTTTTCAAAGTGTGCCTAATCTCAATTTTGCAAAAGTTCAGTCAATAACTTATAATTCCCGTCTGGTCGCGTCTTTATAGCATGTCCGGCTGTACGTGTGTCTGGCCGCTGCTTTCGCTCTGCTGCTGAGTGGCCAGTAATACGCAGTTACCCATAGCAGTGGTGATGTGGGCGAAAATGGCTACTTTCGATAAGTGCGGGAACATAGGCGAAATCAAAAAGTTCGGGGAATCAGGACATCTTAAGAGCAATGAGACAGACCAGTGATAGTCGGAACAGGAATTTCTGGCGATACTCTGCAGTCCATCAGGTATCTATAACACCTGTCCATACAGGAGGTTGCGAATCCTCGCGCAATGGGTGGTGAAAAAATTTGAAAAATCCCACAGATTTTTGTTGACATCGGTAGACAATTTGGTAAAAGGTTAAAACATTGAATGTCCTATTCAGGGGATTTAGGACAAACAGGGATTTAAGCTAAGATAGCTGGAGTTAGGGTACTACAAGGAGAAGGAATCACATCAAGGGCAGATGCACGGTGGCAGTAGGAAGTTGACTGTAGCTGTGCGTTGCGGCGTCAAACGCAACAGGAGTGAAGGGGTAAACAGGGATGTATGTGAAGGCAAGGATGGCTGAGAGTTCGGAACAGGCACTTCTGGCAAACCAGGATAAAACCAGCACGATTTTGGAGAAGCTCAGACACCGCGCTGAGCAAGTTGGTTTCGGGAGCTTGGTCTGCGAAATACAGGTGCATCAGGGTCAGATAAAGCAGGTTGACATCACAGCTATCAAGGAAAGGATGAGGGCGGACTAAAACTTAGTTGTTGGCGCAATTCAATGCGCCATCATATTTTGGATTTTAGGCGGACTCTTCTTTACGAAAAGTGAGCCCGACAGAACAGACAAATGTTCTGTCGGGCTTTTTGTTTGCAGGGACGAGATGGAACAGGAAATAGGGCGGTACTAGACCACAATTAACCGGAAAGCCGGAAAGGAGGCTGACCATGGAAAAGAGAGAATTTATGGGAGTATTGGTGACGGTGGCATTTGTCATTGGGACCGCGGCGTATGGAGTCGATCTTGGCTCCCCGCAGAGCAGTTTTTCACCTACCGTGACGAACGCCAACCAAATGAACAATCAAAATCAATTTCAATCTGTGATGGGCCCGGGCTATGCTGAGGGAGGCGATGCTTCTGCTCAGGGCGGTAATGCGACCGCACAGGGCGGCAATGCCACTGCTGATTCCGGTTCTCTTGCCGTCAGCGGAGACGCAACCTCTGATTCGGATTCCGGTGCGGTTGCGCTCATCAGCACCACTTCGATTTCAAATATTAAGAACCGGACGGCGCCGCTGACTTCCTATCCGCCTTATTTGCCGTACTGGAACCACGGTGGATGGGGGACCGTCAAGGCGTACTTCCCCACCGGTCCTAACGGCGACGGCCAGGCCTATGAGCGGGCATTTGATCCTGCAGACCCCGGTGACATGAGGGAGCTCAAGAGGGTTCTTGGATCATTGCCTCACGATGGACCATTTAACATTCTAGTAGGTATGCTCAACGGAGTCGGGGCTCTGTTTGGCGGTCCTGATAATTTTCATCACGGCAGGGGTTTTGAGATAACAAATTCTCTCTTGCGTAACCGTAGGCCCAAAGAAAAGCCGCTGCTAGTCTTTGTTGACTCCAATGTGGATAGAAACCTTCTTAGGGAAGCAGGTTACGTCTACGTGGGCAAGGTGGGCATAGAAGGTCTAATAGAGCGCAACTGGGATCATGCCTATGACGCTGCGGTGGCGGAGTCTTTGCCGTGGGATGTTGACATCCTGCTCGTTTCAGGTGGCATGAAAGGCGTCACCGTCGGCTCGAATATTTCGTTCCCTGCGGGCGCTGCCGGCTATAGTCAGGTTAATTATTCGCTTTCTGTGTTCGGCGGTTATTCCAGCGGGATCACCGAAGGTAAGGGAAAGGCTCTTGTTGGCGCAGAGGGTTACAGGTATTGGCCTGAGGCCCTCTACCGAAGAAGCATTCCCAAGTGCCTGTACGATAAAATTCGGATAAGGCCTCAGACCGTCCAGCAAGCCGGGCAGCCCGTCCAGAACGTTTCTGCCGCTGCGGCAAGGCCGGCGCGTGCTCCGGTCACGACCAGCACAAGCACACAAGCCACCGAGCATGCTACTGATCCTACGGCAAAAGATGCATCGCCGGGAGTCAAGGTCAGTCGAGAGCTTTTTGAAATGGCTGGGTTTCAACAAGGACAGCAAGTGCAGAACCTAACAATACACTAATCTTCCTCGTTGGAGACTCAGAGTCTCCATAAACTAACACAAGGGACTATTTTGGTGGAGGGGGAAAGGAGGCAAACGGGGACCAGAAGGTTTTTGTTGTGTCGTGATTGCTAATGCGTGATTAGCGATCAAAAAGGAGATGTGTAAATTCAAAACTAAGGAGAAGGAGTTCTAAACATGTTTAGCAAAGTATCAGTTTCGGTTGCAGTGTTAGCCTTAGTGTGCAACGCTGCGTTCGCGGTCATTCCGGCCTGTCCGCCGGACTTCAAGCTTCAGTATCAGGATTTCAGCATCGGGTCAATCAATTTGGTTAGTCTGGTGGGCGCCGGCGGTGAGGCCGCCAGCACGAACGAGAGCTTAATCCTGAACAATCAGACCGACTGCAAGCTTTGTAGTTCGGCCACCCAGGGTGCAACGGTCGCCTTCCTTCAGTCTGGTACGGTTATAGGCTGGTGCGGCGGCGCCTGGGACGTCATGCAAGAAGCCATCGTCGGTGGCGAGCAGATACAGCTTGTTGGTGATGGCTGCGCCTCCAAGATGGAAATGCAAGGTCTTTCCATCGGTCTGGGCCAGATGGTTACAAAGTTAGATGGCAGCGGCGTTGCAACCGGCAGCCACACCCTGGCCAGCATCATGAACCAAACAGCGGCTAATAGCGCAGGCACGATGGCTGAGTCGAGCGTAGTGCTTGCGGGGCAGCTTTCAAGCGTCAGTGGCGGCCCCAGCACTAGCGGGCAGGCTACCAGCACTCTGACTGTTGGGACAACTCAGACGCAGCTTGATCTGTAGTAGTAAAGGCCCAATTGGTTGAAGGGACGAGGAGCTTTGCTCATGGTCATTTAGTCAAGAGGGAGCCCTGAATCGGCACGGTCGCTCCAGAAAAGCAGTAACGCCTTTAAGGGCTCCCTCTTACGGTATGCAATGTACGCAAAACTCGTCAAGAAAGGACTAAAAAAATGCGTAAAGGATTGGGTGTTTCTCTGATATTGATCTTCCTGCCTGTCTGTGCATCCTTTGGAGCTTTAGGCCAAGCGCAGGGTTTTCTACTTGGTGCGGATAACGGTGTTCTGCTGAGCGGAGGGCCGATTGGTGCGGCCCAAAACACGAATCTGGCCGTCGTGGGCCAGAACCAGCAGTCCACAGACCCTTATCATTTTGTGACAGCCCTGCAGTTCGAGGGTGGTGTGCTGATCCAGGGCGCCTACGCGATAGGCATGGACGGCCTGTTTGGTGTCGGGCAAGGTGCGTGCGTGGCTGGTGGGCAACTACAACCTGTCACTAGCGGCACGGGAATTCAAAACCAGTATCTCGACGCCAACTTTGCCCAAGGTGTCGTGAGGGACGGCGGCATCGGGGCGGCTCTGGGAATTCAGGGATTTGTAGGTGTCCAGGTTCAGTTGATTATTTCTCCGCATGGGGCCAACACCAATGTTCAGTATCTTGGCCTCGGGCAGGTTGATCAGGTTGGCGGCGGGCCCTAATGCCAACAGTATAGTTGGGCGGTGGGCCAGTATCGCCGCGGACTGGGCCGAAATATGCTTTTTGATCGGCATATCCAGGACGATAGGCCAGCAAAAGCTTTTCATGGTCTAGTCCCGGGGGCCTTAAGGTAAACCTCCTGGATTAAGGAGGCATATAGTGCTCTATCAAACTTCGATGCGTTGGCGTCATTCCTGAACAAAAGGAATCCGGAGACCCAACTAACTGGGTTCCATATTGAGTGGGAGATGTCCCCGCGAAAGCGGGGGTCGGCGAACCATCGGTGACAGCGCACTAGCCTTAAGGCTCCTATTTTTTTGTAATGATGCTTGCTCGGCAAGGTCATATAAGGTATAACTGGCGTCGATTCAGGTCTGTCAACTAGCAGGTATTCGAATACGTGGTTTTTCACAGTAGCGGAGAATGGAAGCTCTCGCTGCCCGACAAAGGATTGTTCCGGTTCTGGGGGTCCTGCTGGCATTTCCTCTTAGTTGCTTTGGAGACCTTATCCGTACTTACGGGGGTCTATACGATTTGCGGATTCCCGCCGGCACCGTCGATAGCCGGGGCTGGATGGATGATGCAGTTATAGATGTTCCTGACCACCTTGCCATCTGTGACGTTGACGTCCGCATCAGCTTAACGCATACAAAGGCGTTTGATCTGCGGATTTTCCTGCAAAGCCCCGCCGGGCGAAGAATTTGCCTGAATACTTACAATCCTTTCACCGAGTATTTTGAGGGCGAAAATTATACGCAGACCGTATTCGATGACGAAGCCGAAATGCCGATCAATCAGGGTCAGCCGCCCTTTGCCGGAAGGTTTAGGCCCAGAGAGCCATATCGTCTGGCGGCTTTTGACGGCGAGGATTGCTTCGGACCTTGGCGGCTGCAGATTTACGACGCCTATTACATGGATACCGGCAGCTTGAATAGCTTCGAGCTCATCATTACCCGGTCAATAGTGCCTCCAGCCGTAGCGACTCTTGCCGCCGCTAACGTGCAAGGTAATACTGCCACCTTGCGGGGCTTAATAAAGGATGACGGAGGTCAGCCTTGCCAGTACAGATTTAGCTACTGGACGTGGGGCTATTATGCCTGCACCGGCTGGAGTGATGACGGTGACAGTAAAACTATCGGGCAGGGCTTTTACAGGGAGGTGGCTGACTTAGGGCGGGGGACTTACCATTTTAGCGCTCAGGCGAAGAACTCCGCAGGCGAAGGCAATTGGGCCGACGAACAGGTTTTTACCGTCCGCGGCTCTACCGTGCGCAGATTTACCGGCAGCGGCAGCGGCACAAAGAACGACCCTTACATAATTAGAAACGTCTACGAGCTCCAGCAGATAGATAGAGACCTTGCCGCGTACTACGAACTGGCAAATGATATAGATGCATCCGACACGAACAACTGGAACAGCGGCTATGGTTTCACGCCGCTTGGACGTTACATCGCTCCTTTCGAAGGCGGTTTCGATGGCAAGGGGCACGTGATAATAGACCTGTGTGTGAACAGGACTTTTCTTCTTTGCGTTGGCTTGTTCGGATGCACGGGCAAGACAAGCGAAATCAGAAATGTCGGGCTAAACAATGTCACGGCGACCGGCTATGCCTGTGTAGGAGGATTGACCGGCTTCAACGGTGGCGTGATTGAATCCTGCTATGCAAGCGGAAACGTTAACGGCGATACACAAGTCGGTGGCTTGGTGGGCACAAATTATGGGTGGATAACGAACTGCTATTCGACTGCCGGTGTCTCAGGCGGCGATCCCTGCGAAAGCGGTGACTTCATCGCAGGACTGGTTGGCCGCAGTCCGGACGGGATTCTGAATAATTGCTTTTCAACCGGCAGAGTGACCGGTAAGGATTGCCAGGGCTTGGTCGGAATATGCGGCGGAGAATGTGCCGCCTGTTTCTGGGACATAGAGACTTCAGGCCAGGCAACGAGTGCCTGCGGAATGGGAAGGACAACGGCAGAAATGCAGACCTGGGCGACTTTCGACGCAGCCGGCTGGTCCGCCCCCGTGTCTTCTGTCGAAGACAGAAACGGGGGCGGATGGACAATCTGCGAGCACGTGGATTATCCCAAGCTGGCTTGGCAGATACGACCGGGCGACGAATTTTGCCCAGGCGGCGTTGATATGTTTGACTTCGCAGTTTTCGCTGCTCGGTGGAAGGCCGGCAAGCCCAGCGCATCAGGCGATGGTGGTGATAGTGTTGATTTTGACCGGTCGGGTACAGTTAATGCCACTGACCTTGAAATTCTGACCAGCAGTTGGCTGACCTCCGGCAAGTAGCTAAGGCACCATCGCCCGGTCGTATATCTTGACGTCATCTACCAGGCCGGACCAGAAACTGCCGGCCTCCAGGCCTTTTCCAGCGCCGATGTAGAGTCCGCCTGCAGAACCCGGCACTCCCCGCTCTGGCGCCTTTCTAGCGACCTCGACGCCGTCCACGTACAGCACAAGGCTGGCCCGGTCCCAGGAAACCCCCACACGGTGCCAGTCGCCGTCGGTAATGACCGCCTGTGAGGATGGTGGCTTGGGGACCAGACCGATTGCGAGGCCACTCATCAATGCCCCGGTCCCTGTTTCTGCCGAAAGCCAGTTTTGGCCATTGGCTTGAGAGAGGATCGCCTGGCCTGGGCCAGCGCCTTTGACCCAGGCAAAGACGCTCAACGGCCCCTTGTTTGGGTTCAGGATAAAGGGCGTGCTGACATAGTCATCGGTCCCGTCCAATTCAAGCGATCCGTTTACCTTACCAGCAATGGGCTGCCACTGAGCCTCACCGTGGATAGTACCATCTTTGTCGCCAACACTATCATGCGCAATGGTGCCTTCGGTCTCGTCCAGCTTCCAATGAGCAAAAACGAATGTATCCTGGAGCCATTGTGTAGCAAGGATGGCAATATCCTGTGCATCGACGGCATTGTCGAGGTTTAGGTCGCAGCTCGCGTCCCAAAGGTTATCGCCCGGCTCGGTCTTCCAAGCTGATGCCAATACTGCGAAGTCGGCAACATCGGTGACGGCATCTTGATTGGAATCTGTATCGATGGAAGCAGCCAGGGCCTTGATGCAGAAATTGGCGGTGTTGTCGAATTCATAGAGGTCGAGCCATCCTGAACCACTGCGATAGTAACTCTGGCCCGGCTCAGATGTCGAGGGTACAAGTGCGGCCTGACCTGCTTCAAGCTGCATCTTGCCGAGCGTGTCGAAACTGAAGCTCCAGATACGAATATCGGGCGGCGGAGGACCTTCAGTGTATGTAGGACCTACATTCGGACCGTCTAACAGTACTTTGACCTCGGACGTGCGGTCATAAGCGTGACCGCCAGCCGAGAGCTCGACATAGACGTAGAAATCGTTGTTCCTTGTGACAACAACCGGCGTGTTAAGATCAACGGTGTGGAATCCCCTCTGCGCAATGGTGCCGGATTGGGCAGCCATCTCATCCAGCAATTGGCCGTCTTCAAATCGGTCGTATATCCTGGCGTTGTAGGTGACGTTATCCGTGGCGGTGTAGAAGCTGACTGCAAGAATCCTCTCTGCACGGCGGGGAACAAAGACATTGAAAGCCTCGTTGCAGTCGGTTTTCGTGTCACGCCAGCCGTGATAGTCGTGGTAGTAGATGTGGTCGTAAGGATTCAATTGTGCACCGTGGAAGGAGACGGCCCCCATCTCCGGGTCGTAGCCACAGTGTTTGTCGTAATACGATATCCAGAAGTAACCAGTAGTGTTCCAAGAGGGTCCCCAACTGTTTTTGATCAGCCATGCACCTGGCATAGGAGCCTGTGTTACCATGTTGTCGTCCCAGCCCACGATCGTAACCGAGTGATTGGGCAGCATCCCATCAGACGGAGGCTGGTAATGTTTACCGCCGACCAGGAAACCGCCGGAATAGGCCATGCACGTCGCCACAGCACCATGGGTCACGACGGCTTGCTTGATTATGTCGATGTCTTCGAGGTTGGGGCCGACCGTATACCACTCAATATCGCGCACGTAGAAAACCTCATAGTCCTGTTCGTATTTTGCCGGGGCAGAGCCATACCAGGGAGAGTCAACCTCGCCGTCAGAGTTAGCTCTGGCACAATTGACGGCGCCATCGCCTCGACCGATGTACGCCGCCGCCACAAGGTAGTCACCGCCCTGGTGAACGACAAGACCGGTGCCGCCTGTCGGCACCGTATCGTCGTTGTTGTACTGGTTGAAACCATTCCACCAGTCCAGATGGTACTCAGCCAGGTTGGGCCAATTGGTCCGACCAAGAGAGTTCCAGTAGCCCGACACGAGCAGGTTGCTCTCGATAGCGGCCATTGTGCCATGACACCAACATGTGCCGCCACTCTGAGACTTTACGGGTGTGACGTAACCCAGTTCCCGCAGATCATACCTTGCGGGCAGCGGATCACTTGTTTGGGTTTCGGCCAGGGCCTTGATTGGCCATAAAATAAGTAGTAGAGATACTACTCCGAACCTGATCAGATTTGCTCTTTTCATTTGAATGTCCTCCGGTAACGGTTTCCCGTTTTGCTAATTCTAATGCAAGACCGCCTGATTTTGCAAGGGTTTTGTGGAAATTTCGCGACTGATTCTTACTGCAAAGCAGAATCCTTTTCGATTACCTTCTGTTGTTGAGTTTTCTTGAAATGCGTGAGTTTTTTGGCGAGGTTCTTATCTGTCAAAGCCAGGATTTGCACGGCAAAAAGCGCTGCGTTTTTGGCGCCAGCTTTACCGACAGCCATCGTTGCGACCGGCACGCCAGGCGGCATCTGCACGGTGGAGAGTAGCGCATCAATACCTTCTAATCCGCCGGCGGAAATTAAAGGTACCCCAATAACCGGCAGTGTAGTGCGTGCCGCCAGGGCACCCGCCAGGTGAGCAGCCATACCTGCGGCGGCGATAATAACTTTTGTCCCCTTTCCGGCGGCATTTTCCGCGAATTCGGCAGCGATTTGCGGCGTCCGGTGCGCTGAAATTATCCGCACAGTCGGTTGTATGCCAAACTCTAACAGCGTGTCAATGCAGGTTCGCATCACGTCCATATCACTATCTGAGCCGACTACTACTGCTACCGGGGAGTTTTGAGTTTTTAGTTTTGAGTTTTTAGTTTTCTTGGATACCATTTGTTTTTTCTTCCTACCAAGGTACAATAATTCGCAGTGAGAAACCCCGCAATAAATTGCGGGGCTAAACCTGTCTCGAGCGCAGTCGAGAGATATTTAGCCCCACGTTTGACGTGGGGTCTTAATGGTAGTGCAGAAATTACCAAAATGCAAGTGATAGGTGGCGGAAATGCAAGCGCGGAAACCTGTCGTCGCCGGTCAATTTTATCCGCTGGAGCGCAGTAGCTGCATAGACCAGATCGAGCAGTGCCTGCAGGTAAGAGCGACAAGCGAATCGCTGCCTGAAACGATAGTAGCCGGCATTGTTCCACACGCCGGCTGGACGTTCAGCGGCGACCTGGCGGCGATGGTCTTCTCAGCGATAAAAAGCCGGCATAAAAAAGTGGATACCTTTGTGATATTTGGCGCCGCCCACGGCTATTTCGGAGAATCGCCGGCTGTTTATGACAAAGGCGCTTGGATAACGCCGCTGGGCGAAATTGCCGTTGATGAGGAGCTGGCGGGTGCGCTACTAAAAAGCGGCCCGGCGGTAAGTGACATCCGCGCTCACAGTTCAGAGCATAGTATCGAGGTGCAGGTCCCATTCGTACAATATCTCTTTGCCGGTGCGAAGATACTGCCCATCATTGTCCCGCCGATAGTACAGGCGGTGTCGCTGGGCACAAAGGTTGGTGACATTATCGGTCGAGAGCACAGCAAAAGAATTGTTTGCATCGGCTCGACCGATTTGACTCATTACGGCCCGCGTTACGGCTTTGTGCCGATGGGGACAGGCAGTGAGGCTCTGGCCTGGGCAAGCACGGTCAACGATCAGCAGTTCATTGATTTAGCTTTGAAGCTCCAGGCGCGGGAGCTGCTCGCCAGCGCTGCGGAGAATTGCAACGCCTGTGGACCAGGTGCGGCAGCGGCAGCGATCGCGGCGGCCAAACAACTGGGCAAAACCGAGGGACTTTTGCTTGCCCATACGAACAGTAATGACGTCATGCTTCGAGAAATGGAAACGGCCAGCCTTGATAGTGTCGGCTATGCAGCAATAGTTTTTTAAGCCAAAATTCTGGCCAAATTTGCTTGACAGGTCTGTGTTATTGGATTAGATAAACACGGTTCGTGCGTCGATGAGGGGGTGCCAAGAGGTACAGTGGATTGACTTAAGGAGAGCAAAATGGCTGAGCGAACAAAATTTATGTTGGACGAGAGCAGGATACCCACTCAGTGGTACAACATCCAGGCGGATTTGCCGAAGCCTCTGCCGCCCGTTTTGCACCCTGGCACCGGTAAGCCCATAGGACCACAGGACCTGGCACCTCTATTTCCTATGGAGCTAATCAAGCAAGAGGTGAGCACGCAGCGCTGGATAGACATCCCCGATGAGGTTCGTGACATCTATCGGTTGTGGAGGCCTACAAATCTATTTCGCGCGTACAGATTGGAGAAGGCTCTGGATACACCGGCTAAGATTTTCTACAAATATGAGGGGACAAGTCCGCCGGGCAGTCACAAGCCCAATACCGCGGTGGCGCAGGTCTACTACAATAAGAAAGAGGGCATCAATCGCATCGCCACCGAGACTGGAGCCGGACAGTGGGGAAGCGCTCTTGCTTTTGCCGGTGCCTGCTTCGGCGTGAAGATTAAGGTCTATATGGTCGCCGTCAGCTATCGTCAAAAACCATATCGGCGCAGTATGATGCAGGTCTGGGGCGCCGAGTGCGTGCCCAGCCCCAGCCGTGACACCAAGGCGGGCCGCGATGTTCTTGCCAGAGACCCTGATTGCCCCGGCAGCTTAGGCATGGCTATCAGCGAGGCGGTGGAGGATGCTGCCACTCACGATGATACGCACTACTCGTTAGGCAGCGTGCTCAACCACGTGCTGCTTCATCAAACGGTCATCGGCCTGGAGGCAAAAGAGCAGATGGAAATGGCGGGCGTTTATCCCGACATTATCGTAGGCTGCATCGGCGGCGGGTCAAATTTTGCCGGCATGTTTTTGCCGTTTATAAGGGATAAGATTGACGGGACAAAGCCAAACCTGCGGATTATCAACGTGGAGCCGGAAAGCTGTCCTACGGTAACCAAAGGCCTTTACGCCTATGACTTCGGCGATGAAGCCAAGCTTACTCCGCTGATCAAGATGTACACTCTTGGGCATGGTTTTATTCCGCCTCCCGTTCATGCAGGCGGCCTTCGCTATCACGGCATGGCGCCCATAATATGCCATCTGCACAGGCTCGGGCTGGTTGAGGCCAGGGCTGTGCACCAGATTGCTACCTTTAAGGCCGGGGTGACCTTTGCTCGTGCTGAGGGCATTATCAGCGCTCCGGAGACAGACCATTGTATAAAGGTGGCAATAGACGAAGCCCTTAAGTGCAAAGAATCCGGGGAGTCAAAAATCATACTTATTGCTCACAGCGGGCACGGTCATGTTGACATGGCGGCTTATGATGCTTATTTTAGTGGCAAGTTAGAGGATTACGAATATCCTGAGGCCAAGATAAAGGAGGCGCTGGCGGACCTGCCGAAGGTGTCTGCGTAGAAGCGCCTGAAGTGATCTAAGGTGCATATAGTGATCTAAAGTCGGAAGTTACTACTTTAGGCACTTTACCTCCGCGGTCAAAGAAATGGTGAAACATTTTTAAGGAGAAACTGTTATGAGGCAAAGACTTTTATTAACTGCCGTGGTGTTGTTGGCGGTAACTGGTGGCTTGGCCAGTGGCGTAGCGCAAGCCGTGGAAGGTGAGCTGCACGGGTCGATCGATGTAACCTATCAGACCAAGAATATTTGGCGAGGCTTCGACGCCTATGGGGACAAAAGTGCTATCCAGCCAACTCTTGACCTCAACCTATTCGGCACAGGCTTTGGAATGAGCGTCCAGGGACACAGGGCCAATTCGAGTGGGTACGAGAACGGCGAACGCTGGGACTATACTCTATATTACCAGAACAGGATGTTCGGCGAGGAAACTTACGCCACTAACTACAGGCTCGGCTGGGTCTATTACAACTATCCGGACAACCCTACCGAGGGAGCCATGACAGCTCCCAATGCCGCTCTTCAGGAGCTACATGCTGTTCTTTCCTTGCCTAAGATTTGTCCAGCAGGCGTGGTTCCGACCTATGTTCTGGTCAAGATGTGGCCGTCCGAAAGCGGTTCCTTTTCTGGGGCCAGGTCTTCTAGAATTCCGGTGCCAGGATTTGGTGGAACTGCTTCCGGTTTTGCCCACATCTTTATGCTTGACTACGGCCTGCATGTTCCAGGCCTGTTGCCGGAAATCCCAGAGCACGTGCTGAATCTGCATTCAGAGGTGGTGTATAATGATGGCATCGGGCCAGCCGGTCAAAATGTAGACCACGATTGGTCAAACGCTGTGTTCGGCGTCTCCACAGACATTAGCCTTGCTGAGAATCTTGCGTTCACTCCGGGGCTCTATTACCAGATAAGCATGGATAAGTCTGTCGACGACGAAGACGAGCTCTGGTCGACCTTTGGATTGAAGTACAAATTCTAAGGTCAGTCCCGCACCAATCCGCGTTTCCGGGACCACTATTCGTCCTCGGCGTCGTGGATTGGTGCGGGGCTAATCCCACATATCGTTGATTAGCAAAACTGTCTCGTTGACGAGCGCCTGTCCGCCGTCCGGCCCGACGATGTACTTGTCTGCGCTGTAGCCTCCGCCTCGGATTGCCCTTTCAGTGGGCAAATATCCTGAATGCTGGCACGAAAGCTGCACGATAAACGTCAGTACAGCCTTACTACGAGCTTTCATTCGAATGCCGTAGTCCACATACAATTCGAACGGATTTGTAGCCAGGGCCACGTCGCCCAGCCGGATCACGTGGATTTCAGCCGGTTTGACAGAATCGCAGGTGTAGAACGGCAAATCGGGCGGCTCGTTGGTGGGCAAATGAATCTCTGCGTTTTTATGGATAAATACGACCTTGTTCTTGGCGTCCTTTTTGGCGTACGGAAACACTTCATCGACCGCCTGGGCAATCCGGCGGGCGATTTCTTGCCGGCGCGATAATCCTCTTCTTTGGCGCATAATGTCTTCAGCTTGTTTTTGCCACAGTAGATGCGGCGACTGGTCGCCTGCTGCGCCGCATTGCGGAAAGATAAAGGTTTCTTTGCCGTACTTTGCTCGGATTTCCTGCCGGACTTCGTGCCAGAAGTCGGCAGAAACCTTCAGCAGTCCCTCGGTCTCTTGAGCAGGGCAGGCGACATTGATCACGATGCCGGTCAGTTTCTGGTCCGCGTCCCAGAAGAACAGCATTTCCTGCCCGTGATCTTCGTAGCCCTCGATGTGGGAGAAATTCTCCTGGTTTGTATTGCCATACATGGCTGCGTGACCATCGGAATAGTACGCCCGGCGATTAAAGCTCACCAGCGAATGTCCCAGAGCCCAGCTTACACCTGCGGGCCTGCGGCTTTGCCAGGCCTGCACGGCAATATTGGCCAAACGCTCCAGCAGAAAATCGGCATACTGTGAGGCCTTCATAACCCCTTCATCTTTGGACACGTCATATAAACCGTAGAATGCATCGTCTAAGACGCCTGGGCCTGTGTGGGTATGGGTTGCGTTTAGAAACAACTTGCTCACATCGAAATCGGCGATACGGGGCCGCACCAATTTCTGTAGCCTCTGTTGTATTTCCTTTCGCGTCCACAGCAGGTCGCACGAGATCATAATCGCCTGCTCTTTGGTGCCGTTCTCTTGCGTGGTTTCCAGCGATAGTGCTGTCGCGGTGAGCGGATCTAAAACGCCCTGCGAGATTCGCTTGGTCATCTGGCCCTCAAGATTCACCGGCTTATCAGGAGTAATATCCGCCGACGCCCAGCCCACATAAAGCGGATATTCGTTAGCAGCGGCAGATGAGTCGATAGTGCTAAACACCATCAACGCACTTAACAATGTAGACAACATGCTTACCTACCTTTTTTCTAGCCGAACAAACTGTGTTTGATTCTGCATCACAGTGTGTGTTTAGCCGTCGCCGGTACGGCGACGCTTAATCCCCTCAACAGCGCGATTTCTTTTTTCACGATCTGGGCGCGCTGGTCCTCCGGATATTTTCCGAGCGACTCGTTCTCGAGACACAGGTCGCCGCGGTAGTTAGCCTTGCGGAGGATCGCCACCACTTTGGCGAAGTCGATGTCACCTTCGTATATGGGGCAGGCGTATTCCTCGTATTTGAAGCCCATCGGGCGACGCACGTTTTTCTTGTCGTCAGGATAACGTATGCTCTTGCAATGGGTGTGAAAAACCCTCGGGGCGAATTGCTCGAAAATCTCGTAAAGCTCATTTAGCGGATGCCCGTACCAATAGAAGTTGGCCGTATCGAGCGTTAGGCCCAGGTGCGGCGAGGCGACGCCATCAAACAGTTGCCGAAGAAATTCCGGGTCGTTAGTGATACTGCCGTGATTTTCGATCCCGTAATTGATTCGTGTCCCTTCGACGATTTCGCACAGCTTGGTGCACGCTTTTATCGCAAAGGGCAGGAATTCTTCAGCCGGCGTCCGCCGTGGTACGACGTCGATCCGAATGACCGGGACCTCCAGACTTACAGCGGCGGCGACAAGTTTCTTTGTCCACGCCAGTTCTTCTGCCAGGCGCTCATCAAGGCGATTGTGCATAAGAAACGCTGTGACGACCAATCCATTTTTGCTCAGGTCATCTTTGAGTGTTGCGATGCCCGAAGGCGTAGCCAGGCTGTATTTCTTCTGCGGGTGTTCCAGGTTCGGGCAGAATAGTTCCGGATTGACCTCCACTTCTACGCCCGTGACGCCGATTAGCCCCTGGACCTGCGCCGGGGCCAACCCCTTTAGAAGCGTGTCCCGACAGGCGACGGCCCAGGGTTCTGATTGGGAAGAAACCGTGTTGTCCTTTGCCACAGCCAGCGCTCCGCCAGAGAGCATCCAGCCGGTCGTTTTCTTCATAAAGTGGCGCCGAGTGAGACCGATCGAGGATTTCATGATTGGCTTTGCTCCTTATCCTTTGGTTTTGACTAATGTCAGATTATACGTATCATAATAGTTGCGTCAATATTGCCCAGCCAAATGGATAAATAATAGTCGGAAGGGGCACTAAAATGGCGGATAAACTGGCAATCCAGGGCGGGCCCAAGTCAGTGACGAACAAGCTGCCGGGCTGGCCAAGCTTCGATGAAAAGACGATCAAGGCGGTCGAGGGGGTTCTTAGATCGGGCAAGGTCAATTACTGGACCGGCCCAAAGGGCATGGAGTTCGAGCGCAGATTCGCCGCCTGGCAGGGCAGCAAGTACGCCATCAGCGCCTCCAGCGGCACCGCAGCTTTGCACATCGCGATTAGCGCTTTAGGGATCGGGCCCGGCGATGAAGTCGTCGTGCCCAGCTACACGTTTATCGCCAGCAGCTTCTCCATCGTGCAAGCCGGCGCAATACCACGCTTTGCCGATGTGAATATCGACGACCATTGCATTAGCGTCGAGTCGGCGGAGAATTTAGTCAATGAGCGAACTAAGGCCATTATGCCGGTGCACCTGTACGGCAACGTCTGTGACATGGATAAGGTTCTGGCATTTGCCCGCCGGCACAATCTCTTCGTCATCGAGGATAATGCCGAGGCCGTCGGCGGCGTCTATAAGGGCAAGAAAACCGGAACCATCGGCGACATCGCCGGTTGCAGCTTCTGCCAGAATAAGACCTTTACCACCGGCGGCGAGGGCGGCATGGTGACCACCGACAACGAGGAGCTGGCCTGGCAGGCACGCAGCTTTCGCGACCATGGCTACGACGTCAAGCAACGCCTGAGCCTGCTGGAGCTTGAGCAAAGACTGCCGTATATCCACAATATAGTCGGCTGGAATTACCGCATGACGGAGATGCAGTCGGTCATAGGCCTTGCTGAGCTGGAACGGATCGACACCTGGAACCTGCCCCGCCGCAAAGGTAACGCCCATATCATAATCGACGCGATAAAAGATTTACCGCCCGTGTTGTACACGCCTATCGACACGCAGGGGCGTCAGAACGGCTGGTACGTCCTGGCGTTTTCTCTGGATATCGAAAATATGAGCTGCGACATAGATCAATTCGTCGCCGCGTGCGCCGCCGAAGGCGCTCCGTGCTGGAAAGTTTTCTGGCCGCAGTGCCATACCGAGCGGGCCTACCGCCAGCACAACGCCTTCGGCAACACCGGCTTTCCATTCACGTCCAGAGAGTACACAAATCCTGCCAGCGTGGACTACAGCAAAGTTGAAGTGCCTAACGCGCTGTGGCACCAGAGCCATACTTTTACGTGCTTTGCCTTTCCTACGTACAGCGAAGAAGATTGCCGACAGGTAGGCGACGCCCTGGCAAAGGTCATAAGGACCTATTCAAAGTAGATGCCAAGAAAGGATGTGTCGTGCCCAGGAAGATCAAATGGGGCGTGATTGGATCGGGCGGGATCGCCAGGCGAAGGACGATTCCGGAAGGGATTTGGAAAGCCCGTAATGCCCGGTTGTCCGCCGTCTTCGACGTCAACTCGCAAGTCAACGCTGAGGTAGCGAAAGAGTCTGGCGCCATACCGGCAGCAAGTATCGGCGATTTGCTCTCCGCTCGGGGATGCCTTACGGCAGATGGGGACATCGACGCCGTCTACGTTGCTACTCCTGCTAACGCTCACGCCGAACACGTTCGGGCCGCAGCCTGTGCTGGAAAGCACGTCCTTTGCGAGAAACCTCTGGGGATGACCGTTGCCGAGGCTAAGGAAATGATCGCGTTGTGTGAGCGAATGGGCGTCAAACTTGGCTGTGCGTTTATGATGCGCTTCGTTGCCCAGCACGTCGAAGCGCTGAAGCTCATCCAGCAAGGCAAGCTCGGCACGCCGACCTACGCGCGGGCACAGCTTTCCTGCTGGTATCCGCCGATAAAAGGCGCCTGGCGACAAGACCCGGCTACCGGTGGGGGCGGCGCACTAATTGATATGGGCGGGCACTGCATCGACCTATTAGAGATGTTTCTTGGCAATGTTGCCAAGGTCAGTTGCTTTATCAATAATACCGTCCATGATTATAAATCTGAGGATAGCGCGGTGGCGACGCTATTTTTTGAAAACGGTGCGCTGGGCACCATCGATACTTTTTTCTGCATCCCGGATAGTAGCAGCAAGAACGTGCTGGAGCTCTACGGCTCACGCGGCTCTATCCTGGCGCAGGGTACAATCGGCCAGGCACCAGCGGGCCAGATGCTGGCCTTTCTGGAGCCGGATAGTAAAAATTACGATGCCCGGCAGGCCAGAGCACAAGCCCAGGGAATAGTTATCGCGCCCGAGCCGGTAAATATTTATAAGGCTGAAATCGAAGAGTTCAGCCAGGCAATAATCGATCACCGTGAGCCGGTCATCAGCGGCGAGCTGGGCCTGCGCAGCCAGAAGGTACTGGCCGCGTGCTACGAGTCTGCCAGGTTGGGTAAGGTGGTCGAAATAAGATAGACCTTGCGATGGATTTTACAGACATCGTCACTGAAAACACCCTGCGGGCCATTCGTTTTGAAAGGCCCGAGCACATCCCTGTTGTCTTCTGGATCAACCCAGCCTGCTGGCATCACTACCCGCGGGATGTCCTATTTGAGCTTATTGCCGAACACCGGCTCTTGTTTGCCGACTTTGATCCGAAGCAGGCGATACTGCCCGATTTAGCGCCGTGGGAGCGAGCCAGCGAGCCTTACACCGATTCCTGGGGCTGCATCTGGCAAACAACCGAAGATGGCATCACCGGCTCGGTGACCGGGCATCCGCTGGCAGATTGGGATGCCTTGAAAGGTCTTACGCCGCCCGATCCCATCCGGACGAACGGCATGGCGGCCATAGATTGGTCTGCAATCAAAGCGAAAATCCAAAAGGGCGAAGCCAAAGGAAGGCACACTGCCGGCAGCCTGGAGCACGGGCACGTATTTTTGCGGCTCAGCTACCTTCGCGGATACGAGAGGCTTCTGCTTGATATGTCAGACGGAGACGAGAGACTCTGGCAACTTATAGAAATGGTCGAGACCTTCAGTATGGGCATTGTCCAGCGTTACGTTGATCTGGGCGTGGCGATGATGCGCTACCCGGAGGATTTGGGGATGCAATTTGGGCCGATGCTTTCGCCGGAACAATTCAGGACATACATAAAACCTGTCTATGAGCATCTGATGGCGCCGGCTCGCAATGCGGGCTGCCTGATACACATGCATTCCGATGGTGACATACGCGCGCTGGTGGATGACCTTGTGGTCAGCGGCGTGGATGCCCTTAACCTTCAGGACCTGGTCAACGGCGTTGATTGGATAGCCGCCAAGCTCAAGGGACGGACCTGCATTGACCTCGACATAGACCGGCAGCAAATCACACGCTTCGGCAGCCCTGAGCAGATCGACAATCTGATTCGGCACGAGGTTGAGAAGCTTGGCAGCCGCGAAGGAGGCCTTATGATGATATACGGATTGTATCCGGGCGTCCCTTTGGAAAATGCAAGGGCGATAATGAATGCGATGGAGCGATATGCCACTTTCTATTCTTGATTATAGTTTAGCCGTCGCCCCATTCGGCAAGCTCAGGGCAGGCGGCACGGCGATGGATACCTCCCGAAGAAATTTTGGGTGCCGGTAACGCGAAAGGAATCAGAGTATGAAAAAGCTCGGCGCAGCAATTATTGGTTGTGGTTGGGTGGCGGAAGAATATGTAAAGGCGTTCAAGAACGACCAGCGGTCGCAGGTGCGTGCGCTGGTCAGCCGAAATCGCGCAAATGCGCAGCGCTACCGCGACCGCTACGACCTAAAGTGCACGATTGAGACTGACGCCTCCAAGATGCTCCAGCAAGAGGATGTGGATATCGTAGTTGTATGTACGCCGCATAATGTGCACACCGAATATGTGGTCGCCGCGGCGGAAGCCGGCAAGCATATTATCATCGAAAAGCCCGTAGCGTTGACTCCACAGGACGTGCGCAAACAGCTTGACGCGGTCAGAAAGAACAAGGTCAAAACGGTGGTGGGTTTCGTGCTGCACTGGAACCCGCTGCTGATGACCATCGACCGGCTGATCGAGCAGGGAGCCTTTGGCGATATCTTTATGGTGGAGGTCGATTATCTGCACCGGATATGGATGACGACCGATTTGAAATGGTACGGCAGCCGGGAAATAAGCGGCACGGCACTTCTAACCGCCGGCATCCACGCGGTGGACGCCCTGCGATGGTTTGCCCGCAGTGAGGCCGAGGAAGTTTTCGCCTATCAAGTAAAGACTGATAATCCCATAGAATATCCGGGCACAATCTCGGTTAACGTGAAGTTCAAGGATGGAAAGCTCGGACGCACCACTACCACCTTTGATGCAAAGATGCCCTATAGATTCAACATCGGCATCTATGGCACGGAGGGCACGCTTAGAAATAATGAAATCTTTGCCCCGAAGCTATTTCCCGGCCAGAGCGATTTTGCCAAGATTCCCTGTGTCCTCCCCGATAGCGGCGATGTCACTCATCATCCCTTTGCCGGCGAGGTGTCGCATTTTCTCGATTGCATCATCAACGACGAGCGGCCGTTTCCTGATTTGGAGGACGCGGCCCGGACGCACGCTCTGTGTTTTGCTGCCGACCTTTCCGCCGAATCCGGCAGACCTGTGGCGATCAGCGAATTTGACAAGCAGCTATAGTAATGAGGTTGCCGCGAATTTTTTCGCATGGCAGGAGCAATTTAGAACTGTGGTTGTGCTGTTGTGAAGGATAGTGGAGACAAAACGGAGATATAAATCGAGCCTAATACGCTTGGTGCTAACGTGGCAGTTTTTTATGTTGGGTGCCAATTTTGGTATTTTCGCTCAGATTTTTCTTGAAACCGAGTGAGTTCTAGTAGTAACATTTGCGAGCATGGGAGAACAAGAACGGCCAAATCCTCATATTATCGGTGTTACTGGCTCTTTCGGAAGTGGTTGTACTTATGTGGCGGAAAAAATAATCCAACAGAGCGAATACGAGTTTCTTTCCTTGTCAGAGCATGTTCTCAAACCTTTATTCTCTTCTGAAACGACAAAGGACACTGAGAAAGCTACAAGACGAGAGCTGCAAGAATTCGGAGACAGGACGCGTGAGAAAAAAGGGTCAGGGTTTTTGGCAGAGGAAATAGTAAAGAGGATTGAAGGTGAATTAGAGGGTAATCCCAATGGTAAATGGGTTATTGATAGCATAAGAAATCCAGACGAGGTTCGTGTCTTAGGAAACTTTTGCCGAAATTTCTTTTTGTTTGGCATCCATGCTGAAAAAGAGGTAAGATGGGCCAGAGTCAAAGATAAATATAGGGGTAACAGGCGCGATTTTGACGAAGACGATGAAAATGATACTGGCAGAGATAACCCTGCTCATGGGCAAAGGGTTGCGGACTGCTTCTATGAAGCTGATGTAGTTCTCGCTAATGAGACTGATTTTAGGGAAATTGGTAACAAACCTTTTAGTGATTTTGCAGGAGAGATCAACCAATATTTGGACCTGGTTCAAAAGCCCCTTAAGAAACGACAGCCAATCCGTAAGGACGAAGCTCTTATGGCCATAGCTTACGCTATGAGTCAACGTTCAAGCTGTCGCAAAAGAAAAGTAGGAGCTATTATTGTTGATAGAGAAGGAAATATAATAAGCTCAGGATATAATGAGGTTCCCCCTGATGAAAGACCCTGCATCGAAGAATACGGAATGTGCTACAGAGAGTGGCTGTCGAATAAATTCATTGAAAAGGTAAAGAGCGAAATACCAGAAGTAAAGGGTAAGGCAGAAATGCTGAAGGACCTGTTTAGTAAGGAATTTAGGATTCTGGATTATTGCCGATCTCTCCATGCTGAAGAAAACGCTATTATCAATCTGGCGCGGAATGGCTGTTCTGCACCACTTGAAGAATGTGCCTTATATACGACAACATATCCCTGTAGAATGTGTGCTAATAAGATTGTTAGGGTGGGACTAAAATATATCGTATATGTCGAGCCGTATCCTGATGAGGTAGCAAAATCAATCCTTGGAAATGCAGATGTCAAAGATCAGTTCTTTAGAGGCGTAACATTCAAAGCCTACGCCAGGTTATATGGAGAAGAGAGATGAGACAATGCCCTTTATGCAAACAATGGACATTGGATTTTGACGATTATTTTGGACGGTATAGATGTTTTAATCCAGATTGTGAATGGATGCCAATGTCTACTGCTGAACGAGAAATTCGGCTTCTTAGAGAACATAAAGAACCAGATATAGTGAGTGTTGACCAAATTCCTGAGTTGGGAGTTACTGTTACGGTATCTTATGATTCTATCAGTGATGTTCTTGCTTTTGACTTTGATGGAAACAAGGCTGCTTTTGGTCTTCCTGAACCTGATGGCAGATTTGTTTGGAAAATTGCGAAAGACTCAGATACGGTCGTGGGGTTTGAAATTCTTGAAGCAAAAAAGTTAGGGGTATCCCAAGTACAGGTAAATATCATGGCCAGGAAGGAAGACATAGAACAAAACCTGAAAAAAATTCCGGAGGCTTTTTTATCAGGCAAGCCCACCAGGATGTTGATTTCAAATGTGGCTGTTATGGCAAAGCAAGAGCAAGCAATTTCCCCATTACCTGTTGTTAAAGAGGCTATTGAAAAATTCAACGCTACTTATTGCCGGCAAGAATAAAATCTAAGCATTTCCCTTAAACTACCCTCTCAACTTATACAAATACGTTGCAACTTGATCTTCAGGTGGTTTGCCACTATCAAGCTGCTCATGGACGAGACATTAAAGAACAAACATCAGGGGCTCAAACTCAAGAAGGGAGTTATTAAAGCCAACGGTCGGATTCGGACCGACAACCGCCGGTTTACAAAACCGGAGCTCTACCATTGAGCTACGTTGGCAGACAAACAGCGTTTAGCGTGCAGCGCACAGCGTTTAGCGAGACTTATACGCTATCGGCTGGATAGACCCAGGGCTTTCGATATTCACGGCGGAGAAGTTTGTTGGCTTCTGGATCGCCGATGACCTGCTCCTTTTGGCCGTCCCATTTTACGCTACGCCCAATCTTGTAAGAAAGCATACCCAATAGGCTCATATTTGTCGAGCGATGTACAGCCTCGATGTCAGATACCGGGCGTTTGCCCGTCTCGATGGCAGCAAGAAAATCGTCCCAGAGTTCCTTTATGTTCTGGTCGTCCGGCTGATGTAGCTGAGGGTCTTCGTGGATGACCTTTTCGCCTTTGCCGATAGGAAAGAACGTCCAGCCCTGCAGCCAGCCCATGTGGAAGGTGCCCTTAGTGCCGTGGAAGTAGCAGCCGACGCTCTCAGCCTTTTCGGCAGGGTTGCCCGCGAACTGGCGGTGCTCCCAGTAGGCGGTGAAGTTGTCAAACTCGTATGTGGCCACCTGGTGGTCGGGTGCGTCACTGGTTTGAAGTTCCTTTGTTAGGATGGGCGGGCCTTTGATTGGCCGGCCGCCCGCAGAATATACGGTCTTCGGCCATTTTTCGCCCGTAATCCACAGGATTTGGTCCATCCAGTGAACACCCCAGTCGCCGAGTGTGCCGTTGGCGTAGTCGAGGTAGCTGCGGAAGCCTCGCGGATGGATGCCGCCGCCCCAGGGATTATTCGGATCGCCGTTGTAGGGTCGAAGCGGCCCAGGCCCGCACCACATATCCCAGTCCAGGCCTTTGGGCGGCTCGATATTTTTTCTTGGCTCTTCCGGGCCGCCGCCATAAAGTACGAACGCGCGGATCATTCCGATTTTGCCGACGTTGCCGTCTTGGATGAACTTTCTGCCGGATACATTGTGGGGCGAGACTCGGCGGTGCGTCCCGACCTGCACAACACGCCCGGCGGCGCGGGCGGCGTTTACCATAGCCCGGCCTTCCATAATGGTATGGCCGATCGGCTTTTCCACGTAAACGTGGGCACCGGCCTTGACTGCTGCTATCGTACAAAGCGGATGCCAATGATCGGGCGTGGCAACGATGGCGATGTCCGGTTTTTCGTTCTGCAGGAGTTCCCGATAGTCTTTGTACTTTTTTGGTTTTTCGCCCGTGAGCGTTTCCATTTTTTCGGCAGCCGGGTCAAGGATTCGGCTATCCACGTCACACATAGCGACCATTTTGCACTGGCCGCACTGGGACGCTACGCTGGCGATATTCATGCCCCACCAGCCGCTGCCGATAAGGGCGGTCCGATACTTTTTGTCGCTGCTTGCCCACAGGACGTTGGGAAACCCTAACACTACGCTGGAGGCGATTGAGCCTTTCAGAAACGTTCGACGGTTTATAGCCATGTCATATCTCCCTTAATACAGAGTTGAAAAAATCTTGTTATCATGCTTAATTTAGCAGCGACTCAGCCCAAGTCAAGCCAGAACAGTTCATAGTTTATTGTTCATTGTTCGTTGTTGATCGATAAACTATGAACTATGAACAATGAACTCTATCGACAATTGACAATCACAGATGGAGGCAAGTTATGAGATCGCTTTATACGGACAGGCACAGAGGCACGGAGGCACAGAGGACTCTAACACTTTGTGCCTTTGCTACTTTGTGCCTTTGTGCCTTTGTCACGGGCCAGAGCAGCCCGCCGGATAAAGCCTATTGGGTAGATGCTATGGCCAAAGTCCATGCAAAGTTTACCGGGCAGAAAGGAACTTTTGCCCACTTCGGCGATTCGATCACGGTTACTCTGGCTTTCTGGACGCCGCTTCTATACGAGCGTAAAAACGCCCCGCAGGAAATGGAGCAGGCGTATCAGTTGGTCAAGGCCTACCTGCAAAAAGAGTGCTGGCGTGACTGGAAAGGGCCGCAGTTCGGCAACGAGGGCGGGATGACCATTCGCTGGGCGCACGAGAATATCGACAACTGGCTGCAACGGCTAAATCCGGAGGTGGCTCTAATCATGTTCGGCACAAACGACCTCAATTCAGTGCCGCTTGAGGAATACAAGGACAAAACCCGCGCGGTTGTAAAAACGTGCCTGGATAACGGCACGGTAGTAATTCTTAGCACCATTCCACCATGTCACGGTTTTGTTGACAAGTCAGCGATTTATGCTCAGGCGGTACGAGAAATCTCGCAGCAGATGAAAGTTCCGCTTGTGGACTTTTATGCGGGGGTTCTCAAACGCCGGCCGGACGACTGGGATGGTGCGCTTGAAAAGTTCGCCCGATATGAGGGCTACGATGTCCCGACTCTTTTAGCCCGTGATGGCGTACATCCCAGCCATCCCCAAAAGTACCGCGATGATTACTCGCCCGAAGCGCTTAGCTGCTGCGGGTATTCACTTCGCAATTATCTTGCCCTGATGAAATACGCTGAGGTGCTTGAGAAGCTCAATTTGGTCTCACCGAAGCAGCGATGGTTTCCGAAGGCTCCGGTGCTTGCGCCGCCCACAGGCCCGACGATAAAGGTGTCAAATGTGCAGCAGTTAATTACGGCGCTCGATGAAATAGAGCCTGGCGGAACAATTCTGCTGGAGGACGGCCATTATATGATGCCTCGCTATGTCGAAATCAAGACCGACAAGGTGACATTACGTGGGGCGTCTGGAAACCCGGATCGCGTGATTATTGACGGCGCCAACAGCCAACATGGCGAACTTATCGGTTTGAGCCGATGCTCCGGCGTCACCATCGCCGACTTGACTATCCAGAACGCGCAGCATAATGGGTTCAAGATCAACTCCCAGACTAATGTCCAGGAGCTGACGATTTACAATTGCGTGATTCACAACATCTGGCAGCGGGGCGTCAAGTCGGTCAAAGTGCCCCAAGAAAATCGCGAGCTGCTGCGTCCGAAGCGCTGCCGGATACAGTATTGCCTGTTTTACAATGACCGGTCAAAGAACCTCGCCGACGACCCGGGTGATATCGCCGGCGGAAACTACGTCGGCGGCATCGACATAATGTACGCTACCGATTGGGTGATAAGTGACAATGTTTTTATTAACATTCAGGGCGCCACCCGCGAGGCGCGCGGAGCCATCTTCATCTGGCACGAATCGCAAGACTGCGTTATCGAACGCAATATTATTATTGATTGTGATGCGGGCATTTGTCTGGGCAATCCCTACCGTCCGCAGGATACGCCCTACCATTGTTTGCGCTGTACGGCACGTAACAATTTCATTACCAGAGCACCAGAGGGCGGCATTGTCACCGTCTATACAAGGGACTGCAAGGTTATTCACAATACCATTTATGAGCCGCATAGTCGTCTCGGTCGGCTGATTCGTCTTGTTTATGACAACGAGGGTCTGGTGGTTGCCAACAATCTTCTTAGCGGCCCGGAAGTCAGAAATGAATCGTCCAGCCAGGTCGTCTTTGTCAACAATCTGGCTAAGGACCTGACCAGCGCGTTCGTCGACCCGGCACGAGGAGACCTGCACATCACGGAACGGGCTGCTGGCGTTATCGACAAAGCTAAACCCCTGCCCGATGTGCCCACCGATATAGACGGGCAACCGCGAGGTCCAAGACCTGATATTGGAGCGGACGAGTTTGTTCCATAAGTGGTGACAAACCCGGACGGAAAATGTACGCAAAATCGACTGGCGACAGTCTGCCGAGTAATGTATTATTGGGGGCGAATTTTCTAAGATAAGGTTTTGTGAAGGAGACCTCACTATGAAGGGGACTTGTACATTCTCTTTAATCGCCATTCTGGGATACGCCCTGCTTGCAGGCCCGATGCCTGCATTACGAGCGGCTGAGGATGGCTTTGTGCCCTTATTTGCCGGCGACAGTCTGCAAGGCTGGAAGGTCAGCGACTGGTCCAATATAAGTACGCCGCAAACGGTTCAAGGCACGGCCTGGAGGATTGAAAAAGGCGTTCTGTACGGCCTAAATAAACGCACCTGGATTACCTCGCCGGGAGAGTATAGTGACTTTGTTCTGAAGCTGGAGTCTAAAATCGGTAAGGGCGCCAATGGCGGCATCGGCCTGCGTTTCCCGCTCGATGGCGACCCAGCCTATACGGCTATGGAGCTTCAGGTAGTTGACCACGAGGTTTACTACGGAGGCCAATCCACGCCGCAGCAGCGAACAGCCTCTATCTACGATGAGATTGCTGCAAGCCCCGAGGTTACTAAACCGCCAGGCCAGTGGAACACCTGGGAAATCACCGCCAAAGGCAGCCACGTAACCGTCGTTCTTAATGGGCAAAAGGTGATTGATGCAGATTTATCTCGTGAAACCAAAGCCAGGCAGCAGAAAGGCCCGGCTCTGGCCCAACGCCCGCTCAAAGGCCATATCGGTTTTCAGAACCTTAACGGCGAAATCACGCTGCGGAATATCACGATCAAAGAAATCGGTGCAGGCAATCTTGCCCCTGCGCAAGCAGGGGAAGGATTTGTGCCCCTATTTAATGGCAAGAATTTAGATGGCTGGGTCAATGTCAACTGTGCGCCGGAAACCTGGCAGGTAAAAGACGGCATAATCGTGTGTAGCGGAATCCCTACGGGCGTTTTGCGAACTGAAAAGCAATACGAAAACTACGTTCTGGAGTTAGAATGGCGACATATCAAAGAAGGCGGCAACGCCGGCTTGTTCATTCACTCCGATCCTTTACCGGCACTAGGGCAGCCTTTCACTCGCTCCATTGAGGTGCAGATAATGGATGGGCGCGATACGGAGAATTACACCAGCCACGGCGATGTATTCGCCATCCAAGGCGCCACTATGACGCCGGATAAGCCCCATCCGGGCGGCTGGATGCGCTCCCTGCCCAGCGAGAAAAGATGCAAGCCGGCCGGCCAGTGGAACCATTATCGGCTCGAAAGTCGAGACGGCACGGTTTCCCTGGCGGTCAATGGCAAAGTGGTCACTCGCGGCTACCATCTGAACCCGCGCAAGGGATATATATGCCTGGAATCTGAAGGAAGCGAGGTGCATTTCCGCGACATTCGCATTCGTGAGCTGCCCGGTTCCAATCCGCCTGCTGACGTGGTGGCGGAGAAAGATGCGGGCTTTCGCTCGCTTTATAACGGCCTGGATCTTCGTGGCTGGAAACAGGAGCCAGGTCATAAAGGTCACTGGCAGGCGAAGGATTGGATTCTCGACTATGACGGCAAGAGCGAAGCTGGCGACAAAAACCTTTGGACCGAGAATGAATTCGGCAACTTTACGCTTATCGTGGATTGGCGTCTGCCGGCCGAACCCAAGATTGACAACGTGCCGGTCGTTCTGCCGGATGGCTCGGAGGCTGCCGATTCGCAGGGCAAACCCTTGACTGTCGCTGTGCTTGACGCAGGCGACAGCGGCATCTATCTTCGCGGGACTTCCAAGAGTCAGCTCAATATCTGGAATTGGCCGGTCGGCTCGGGCGAAATCTGGGGCTATCGAACCGACAAGAATATGCCGGCTGAAGTGCGCAAAGCTGCCACGCCCATTCTGAATGCCGACAATCCGCCGGGCCAATGGAACCGCTTTGAGATTATCGCCGTCGGCGAGCGTGTCACCGTCAAAGTGAACGGTAAAACCGTAATTCGCCAGGCCGAGCTTCCGGGACTGCCGAAGCGCGGCGCTATCGCCCTACAGCATCACGGCGACCCGGTTCAGTTCGCTAACATTTTCATCAAGGAGCTTGACTAAGAAATGAAAAATTCAAATTTCAAATATCAAAAATCAGCGTTGAACATTTTTGCGATTTACTTTTTGATTTTTAATTTTTCGCTCGGTGCTACGGCTCAAGAAAAGGTTTTCCGCATCGGAATGATCGGCTTAGATACATCGCACGTTACTGCCTTTACCAAGCAGATCAACGATCTGGCGAAGAACTATGGCTGCAAGGTGGTGGCGGGCTATCCCGGCGGTTCGCCGGATGTTCCGGACTCTGCTAACCGAGTCGAGGGATTCACTAAGCAATTGCGCGAGCAATTCGGCGTGGAGATTGTCGGTAGCATCGAAGAGTTGTGCCAGAAAGTGGATGGCGTGATGCTGGAAAGCGTCGATGGTCGGCCACATCTTGCGCAGGTAAAGCCGGTGATAGCGGCAAAAAAGCCCGTTTTTATCGACAAACCTATGGCCGGCAATCTGGCCGATGTGCTGGAGATTTTCCGCCTAGCCCGTGAAAATAATGTGCCTTGCTGGTCGAGCTCATCGCTGCGTTTCTCGCCCACTCTTGCGGACATAAGAGAGAGCGAAAAATTTGGCAAGGTCCTGGGTTGTGATGTCTTTAGCCCGTGCAGCCTTGAAGAGCATCATCCCGACCTTTACTGGTACGGCGTGCACGGCGTCGAGATGCTCTTTACCATTATGGGCACCGGCTGCCAGACGGTCAGCCGTGTACATACTAAAGACACCGAATTTGTTGTGGGCGTCTGGAAGGATGGGCGAATCGGCACATATAGAGGACTGCGGGCCGGCAAAACAGACTATGGAGCTTCTATTTTCGGCACAAAGGCCGTAGGCCCTATTGGTGCGTCCGCCGGCTATGGCCCATTGATAGATGAAATCGTTAAGTTCTTCAAGACCGGAAAATCGCCCGTGCCGGCGGAGGAGACGATTGAGATTTTCGCCTTTATGTCTGCTGCCGATGAGTCCAAGGCCCGCGGCGGCGCAGAAGTGTCTCTTGCCTCGGTAATCGAAGGGGCCCAGAAGCAACGCACATCGCCGCAGTTACAAAGTCAGGCAAGACGATAGTCTTTTGATTGATTCCGGTCAGGGAGAAAAGCGATGGCACTGAACTCCAGAAGAATTACTCTATTATTGGTCTGTATACTTTTGTTTTGCTGCTGTCAAGCTCGGGCGGAATTACTCTCTGTCGAGAACGCCACAATTTCCGTCACACTTAACACTGATAACGCAGCGCTCTCGGTGGCCGACAAACGTACGGGTCAGACCTGGGGTCAGCAACCACAGAGTGCCGAATTTAAGGCCGATAGTGCCAGAAAAATGGAGGACGGCATAGAAATCAGATTAGTCCAAGTGCCGACGGATAGTTCAATCCTGGCAACGCTGCAACTGGATAAAGAGCTTCCGGAATTTACGCTAACACTTTTGGGCGAGGGCCAGCCTAAATGGCCTCTTCGTTTTCCGCACCCCTTTGTCACCGAGCCGGGCACATACCTGGTCATTCCTATGAATGAAGGAATTTCCTATCCGGTCGAGGACCAGACGATCGAACCGACCAGGCTTGTCGCTTATGGCGGGCACGGAATCTGCATGGCCTTCTGGGGCGCCACCGATGGCCAGCGTGGCTATATGGCTATCATCGAAACGCCCGACGATGCCTCCATCGACATTAGGCGGTCCGAGGGCAGGCTCTGTGTAGTGCCGCTGTGGGAGCCGCAAAAAGGCAAGTTCGGCTACGCCAGGAAATTGCGATACGTCTTCTTCGATAAGGGCGGACATGTAGCGATGTGCAAGCGATACCGCGCTTATGCCCAGAAGGCAGGCTTATTCAAGACGCTAAAACAAAAGCAGCAGGAGAACCCGAGCGTGGACTTGCTCATCGGAGCGGTAAACGTTTGGTGCTGGGACAAAGATGCACTTGGAATTGTCGGCGAGTTGAAATCCGCGGGCATCGAGCGTATCCTTTGGAGTAATCAGCAACAGCCGGCAGGCATAAAGGCGATGAACGGGATGCCCGGCGTTCTAACCAGCAGGTACGACATTTATCAGGACCTGATGGACCCGCAGGTAGTTAAAGAGAAACTCCGCGGCGTGCATCCGGACTGGACTCAGGCCGGCTGGCCAAAAGACATTATGCTGGATGAAAACGGCAACTGGCGAAAAGGCTGGCAGGTGAAAGGCAAAGATGGCCAGATGTATCCGTGCGGCGTGTTGTGCGATAAACAGGCGCTGAAATACGCCCGAGAGCGTATACCTGAGGACGTGGCGACTCATCCTTACCGCTGCCGGTTCATAGACACCACTACTGCTTCGCCCTGGCGCGAGTGTTACCACCCTGACCACCCGATGACTCGCAGCGACAGCCGGCACTACAAGATGGAGCTATTGCGTTATGTCAGCGAGGAAGCCAAACTGGTCTGTGGCAGTGAAACCGGACACGATGCCGCTGTGCCGTTCGTGCACTATTTTGAGGGGATGCTGAGCCTGGGACCTTATCGTGTGCCCGACGCCGGGCGGGATATGAGCAAAATCTGGGATGAGGTGCCGCAGCGCGTAGCTAAGTTTCAACTTGGGCACAAATATCGGCTGCCCCTCTGGGAGTTGGTTTATCACGACTGTGTCGTGGCGCAATGGTACTGGGGCGACTACAATAATAAGCTGCCCGCACTGTGGGATAAGCGAGACCTTTTTAATCTTCTTTATGGCACACCGCCGATGTTTATGTTTAGCCGCGAGTACTGGCAGCAGAATAAGGAGCGCTTTGCGCGAAGTTACAAAGCTATTTGCCCTGTAGTCCGCGATGTTGGCTATGCGGAGATGACCGACCATCGTTTTCTTACGCCCGACCGCGATGTTCAGCAAACGAAATTTGCCAACGGCATTACAATAACGGTAAACTTCGGCACGGCACCCTACCGGCTGCCGGATGGCCAAATGGTCAAGCCTATGGGCTACCATGTGTCGGGGATGTAATCGATTTGTGGGCAGGTAACCTGTGGACTCCATAAATAGAACTATTTGCTGCGAGTATTTGCGTTTTATATTAATCGATATAGAGAAGGGCCATTTGCCGCCGTCCCTAATTTTTTAAACTTTAAATTCTCATTGATTAGTTGTACAATCACATCCTATAAGAGAGGTGATTCGGGGTTCCAGAAAAACCATTTTACGCCTAGGAGATCAAGAATGGACAAAATAAAAAAATATAAGCTTCACTCAATATATTACCTAATAGGCTTAGCTGTACTGGGAATTATGCTTTTCAGCATAATTATGCGGCTTATAAAGTTGGGTAATTACCACGCAGTTGGGGTACCTGTGGTAGTGGTTTGGCTGATGTTTTATGTTAATTATGTCAACCTGAAGACTAGAGTTGAAATATTAGAGGAAGTCAAAAAAGAGAAAAGCGACAAATCAACTAGAGAAAACTAAGAACAAGACTTCTTCTTGGGAATCAGGCAGGAATATGAGTCTCACATGGGCTGTATGTTTCCACAACCAATAGACTGCAATCTCACAAAGAGTTAATAGCCCAAGATGACAGATGAATTAGGTTCTATTGTGCAACAAACCTCAGCGAGTACACTTGGAGTTTATGGTTAATTATCGCCATCACGAACCCGAGAGGCAATCTATCAACGCCTGCAACGCGTCAACGGCCGCCTGTTCTGCTTCGGTGTAGTCATTAGCTGCACCTATATATGCGTCGAGTGCAGCTAATGTATTCGCTACGGCGATGTTGTATTGCAATTCAGCGACCTCAAGTCCGTGCGCGGCGGCGATTAGCGCTGCCAACGTCGCTGTGATCAACGGCGGGTCTGGGGGTATCATACTAATGGCTATGTAATAGGCTGTTGAAGCAGCGAGGTGCCATGCCTCAGCAACGGACAAATTTGATGCAGCGATTTGTTCTGCCGCCAGCGCATCTGAGTAATTTGCCAGCGCTGCTACCAGGGCGTCGTAGGCTGCATCTGCCGCTGCATCTGCCGCTTCTGCGGCCGCTGCTTCAGCGGTACAGTCCGGCGGCGGATCAGGTGGACAGGATAGCGCTGGCACACTGAGGCCACCTGTTATGAAAAGGCAACTCAGGAGCGTAATTATAAGTTTCGCGTTCATTTCTTTAGCCCTCCCAGTTCTTGGGTCTTGCCCTTTAACCTTTCTATCGTGGAGCATCTGAATCGGGGATATTGAAAAATGGGCCATACCCCTGTACAGCCCCCTCTAATTCAGTCACTTTATCGCAGGTTCGGCGGAGGTTATTCAAAACGTTGGCCCATCGCGCATCCAAACCGTGTTTTTGACGAAGGGACTCCACATAGGCAGCTAGTTCATTGCGCCGCGTTTTTTTAAAGTCGAGCTGCTGTAATATCAGCAAAGTATGTTTTGCACAGGGAGAGTCGGGATACTTTTCCAACCCCGACCAGTAAGCCTGAGCCATTTTCTTGTTTGCTTCGGATTCAGCCATCGCACCTGACTGTGCTAACATGCGGTAGCAGTTGCCTATTCTAAATTGCGCGTGCCAGGCGTACTCGTAATCGGGCCAGGTATCGACTACCGTCTGATAGTACTGGATCGCGTTCTCGTATTGGCCCAATCGCGTCCAGCAATAAGCGGAAAAATAATAAGCTTGCGCAGCAATCGTAGAACGAGGTTCGGATACCTCTGTTGCTATTCGTTCCCATACTACTATAGCTTTTTGGAAATGCGATTTGGCCTCGGGGCTCTGGCCCTGGTTTTCGTACGTAAAGGCCTTATTGTAATACTGCTCGCCCAGCATAAATATCGCCGTCGGCAGATCAGGCTGGTCGCTAAAATCAGCGATTAAAATATCGACCGTTTTATCAGCGGTCGCATAATTCCCAAGGGCAATATCTGTCTTTGCCATATCCATCTTTGCCCACATCGCCTGCACATCCTCTGGCCAGCGGTCGATAACGTACTGGTCAAGCTCATTTGCCCGGCCGTAGTTTGCTAACTTGCGATACTCCCAGGCCGTATCATGAATTGCTCTGGCTATATGTTCACTCCAGGAAAAATCAGCAATTAATTTGCTAACGGCAGTTTCAGCGTTGGAGTCATCTCCCAGAGCCAGATATGACTTTATCAGGTCTGCCTGTGCCCATATAGCATGCTCAGCTTTAGGCCAGTTCTCTACTACATGCTTATAAAGCTGGTTTGCGTTCTCATATTTTTTCAGGTCGCGATAGTGCTGTCCTGTGTCCCAGATAGCCCTGGCTATTAATGGATTGTCGTTGAAATTGATAAGCAATGTCTCAGTCGCAGCCTCAGCGGCAGAATCGTCACCTTCTGCAAGATATGACTTTATCAAATCTGCCTGTGCCCACAGAGCGTGCTCGGACTTGGGCCAGTTATCTACAACATATTGATAAAGCTGGTTGGCCTTTTCATATTTTCGCGTCCCGCGATACTGTTGTGCTACATCGTGAACAGCCCTTGCTATAAGTGCATTGGCGGAGAAATTGGTAAGTAATTTATTGAAAGCAACCTCAGCAGCTTCAATCTCACCGAGGTTAACATACGATTTTGCTATATCCATTTGTGCCAGCACCGCATAATCGCTCCCCTGCCAGGTCTCTACCACATATTGGTCAATCTGGTTAGCTTTGTCCTGTTTATTTGCGCAGCGATACTGATATGCTATGTCGTGGACTGCCTGTGCTATATCCTTATGCCCGGAAAAGTTAGCAAGCAGTTGTTGACAGGCTGCTTCCGCCTCTGCTGGCTTGTCCCATCTGACATACACGATGGCAAGACCCTTTTGTGCCTGAAAGGCATAGTCAGTGCCAGGCTCGTCTGTCAGGATTTGCTTGTAAGCCCCCTCAACCTGCTCGTATTGGCCCTCATTCAATAGAGTCTGTGCCTGTTCAAGTTCAGCAGGGCCGCCGGCAAAAGACAAGCAGGCTAGTTGAAGGATAAAGACAGCGCATACGCCCGGCGCAAGTCGTGCAGTTTTGGCGAGCATGATTTATCTCCTGAATGACGAAATTCAGTTTGCTTTTTGGTTGCTTTGCCGGGCTGTTCAGCGCTGATGTGTCCAGTTGCTTACCCGATTGTACGTTTTCCGCAAGATTGATGCTTCTATAGTTGTGCTAAAAAGCAACTCAACTAATTGTAGTTTGCGCCCCCCCCAGTGCAATTGTCAAGAAAATCTTTTGAAAAATTTCAAAAAATCTTCGCTGATGCCTGGATTTGATTTTGTGTGTACATCTGTATGCGCATAATGCTTTCTTTTACAGGCACTTAGGAGATAAAATCGCACTTTCTTGCCAAGTCAGCGCAAAAAAGAAGCCGGAACTTTTCAGTTCCGGCTATGTGAGACAGCTTTTCATTAGCAGATATAGACCAACTTTATGAACTATCTACTGCCTCACTAAACCAAGATGTTAGAAGAAGAAAAGAACACTAATAACTACAATCATAATTATAGATGCCGCGACGACTTTTGCAAGTATTTTTTTCAAGAATTTTTCAATTTTTCCCAAATTTTTCCATTCCCCCTAGTTTTTCTGAAATTTTGCGTATTTTACGGGCTTGCCGGGGCGACGCAATAAATGTAGACCAGCGGCTTAGTGCCGGTGTTTTTGACATCGTGGACCGTGTTGGGCGGTATGTAGGATATTTTGCCCTGCCCAACCGCAAGGCGTTTGTCTTCGCCGATCAGCAGTTCGCCTTGGCCGGAAAGAAAGACGAGCGTTTCCTCATGTTCGGCGGTGCTGTGCTGGCCACAGGTCTGGCCGGGCTTCAGATAGACTCTGCCGGCCCGCATTCCGCAGGTCTGCGGTTGGCCATCCAAGAGCTTCTGGTATTCGGTGCTCTTGTTCAGGCCTACGATGAGCACTTCTTTTGGCGCTGCCATATAGGGTATTTAAGAATAAGGGCAGTTTATGTCAATTGTTTTCTTTGCTTGGTAGCAAGAATCGGGTATATTTATGCGCAGGCTCAAGTTGTAGGTGTTGGCTTGTCGGGAGTAGAAGATGACTGCACAGTTGAGTGCTTTGATGATTACCGCCGCTTCGGTGGGTTTCATTCACACGATACTGGGCCCGGACCATTATGTGCCTTTTGCGGTGCTATCCTGGGCGAGAAAATGGTCGGTGGCGAAAACCGGCCTGATAACCGTGTTGTGCGGTTTAGGTCACGTGCTAAGTTCGGTCATACTGGGGCTGGTCGGAGTATCGCTGGGCGTGGCTATCCGTAAGCTGGATTTTGTCGAATCTTTTCGCGGCGACTTTGCCGCGTGGCTGCTTATCGCGTTCGGACTTGTGTATATGGTCTGGGGATTGCGCCGTGCGTACCGCAAACAGCCACATGCACACACCCACGCCCATCTGGGCGAGATTCAACATGTCCACACGCACAGCCACTTCAACAAGCACATTCATCTTCACGATCAAAAAGACGGCTCAAGCATAGGACCATGGGTGCTGTTTATCGTTCTGGTTTTTGGCCCTTGCGAGCCCTTGATTCCTATTCTGATATATCCGGCTGCCCGCGAGAGTGTCTTTGCCTTAGTGCTGGTAACAGTTGTATTTGGGGTGGCTACGATCGGCACAATGTTGGGCACGGTGATTCTGGCTCGAGCCGGCGTCAATTTTCTGCCTCTTGCCGGCGTGCAGCGGTTTACCCACGTTATAGCGGGGGCGACAATAAGCCTTTGCGGCCTGGCTATCGTGTTCTTGGGCATGTAAGGGAAAAGCAAGCGCGGACTCTGGCATCTGTAATCATCAAGTCAAAAATTTTCCGGCAATTTTTCTCTGGACATGGTAGCACGAATTTCGTATTTTTATGCGCTAAATGGATGCTTACATATTCTGGAGGATGGCAGTATGAGAAGGCTTGTTTTGTCAATAATGGCTCTTACGGTGGTTTTTGCTGCTGTTGTGAAAGCCGGCCAAGTCTTGGCCAGGGTAACTCATTGGCAGTTCCAGGCGGTCGATGCCGCCGGCGAGCAGACGTACAATGCTACTGACAAGGTTATTCTGGAAGGCATTTTGCTGAACAATCCCGGGGATATGCTTGACCCGACGCCGGACAATACTATCACTGAGATTTTTAATCTCGGTGGACAGTGGCAGATATTCTTTCAGGGCGAAGGCAATGACCACGCAGGTACGGCTGTGTTTCTGGGCCAACTGTATAATAATTTGCCCTGGATTCCGCCGGACGGCGGTTATCCAAACCAGGAGTTTATTGCGGAACTCAATCGGCTGAATGCTGCCCAATTCAGCCCCGGAGATAGAGTACGAGTGACCGGCTACTACTTATCATATAAGGGGAAATTAAATATAAATGAGCAGCATCAAAAAAATCCCCACCATGATTTCACGATCGAACTGGTTAAGCAAGGCGCGGGCTTGCCCCGGCCTGAAGTCGTCAATCTGGACCAGTTAAAAGATGATAATGACAAATTTATTTTTGACGCGGCTCGAACAAGAGGGGGTGAGTACTATCAGGGTCGGCTGGTAAAGATTAAAGATGTCGAGTTCATGGATGCAAGCGACTGGCGCCCAAACGGGCAATTACTTATAACCGACGGCAGTAAGACCTTTCCCGTAAAATTAGGCCGGGGCAACGGAATTTATGCCGGCTCAAATAATTTAACCGAGCGTTTTGCTGTCATCGGGATTATGGACCAGGAAAGCGCGGATCTAAAAAGCGGTTACCGGATATATGTGATGAACTATGATGGGAATGGTTCAGTTTTGGCCAGCCGGGAAGATCGCTTGGCGGATAAGCCCGGCGACAGCAATCTGGACGGCGTAGTTGATTTTGTTGACCTTGCGAGATTGGCAGAAGATTGGTTGAGAACTCCCCAGTGAAACTGGGGGGGCGAAATATTTAGCCCCGCAACTCGTTGCGGGGTTAGTCGCCGTACCGGCGACTGCTAAACGCGTATGAAACGAGCATTTACGTTAATTGAGTTATTGGTCGTTATCGCCATTATCGCACTACTTTTAGGGATTTTGCTGCCCACGGCAGGGCGAGCTCGTCTTCAGACCAAAGTAGTTGTGGTTAATGCCGAGCTACGCGAGATAGGGATGGCGCTTGAGGCCTATGGGCTGGATAGTGACGGCAAATATCCGCCTACGCGGGTGGACTGCATGCTTGGCGGGCATTTCTATCAGCTTCCGCTGGAGCTGGTGCAAAGTAAATATCTGCCTGAGCCCGGCAGCGATACCTACATGGCTGCCGGCATAGAAGACAGGTTCAATCGGGGGTACACCTATAAGTACAGGTCGGTCGGGACATTAATCTATAATAGGACGGTCACTGTTGAAAATGGGGCGTATTTGTGGGTGCCCGATGGATTTCCTGACAACCAGAAGCAGCAAGGTAAGCAGTATGATGATCCGCGCGATTCGCCGGTAAGCTGGGTTCTTTACAGCGTTGGCCCCAGATTTGATCTGAACCGTATGAAAGAGTTGAAATATCCGGTGCCGCGAGAGACGTGGTATAACCCGCAGACCGGCCAGGGCATCATAGTTCGGATTCGCCTGAAGAATGGTCGGCAGGTCGGCTCATTTGAGAGTAATCCATAAATCAAAGGGCTGCTTTATGGAAAGGGATCGGCATGGATAATAGCCACAAAGCAATAATATTTAACGCTATTTTTGTGTGGTTCGCCGGCAGTATACTCATCTCTGGATGTGCGATGGAGCGTAGCTGCTCCATGGTAACATCAGGCAAGGTTCTTGTAATGGATTTAACTGACAAGCTCGACTATCAGCAACTTTTACAGGGTAAGCCACAGACTCACGGAATGCGCTGCGGCAGGGTATATTTGCAGCCCGGCGAAAGCTGCGGCCAACACAGCACCGAAGCACATGAGGAGCTGCTTGTTTTCCTTGCCGGTAAAGGGACAGCCCTAATCGGCGAGAAAGAGACTCCTTATGAAGTTGCCCAAGGTAAAGTCTGCTATATTCCGCCATATACAATCCATAACAATAAAAATACCGGCACAGAACCGCTTATTTACATTTACTGTGTCGCCCCGGCAAGATAATACCTCGGAGAATTTAGTGCGACCTCGGCATTGAGTGCTCTGCTTATCGCCGCTGCAGTCATAGGGTTTTTCCATACCTTATTGGAGCCGGACCATTACGTGCCCTTTGTGCGGCCAAGGTGACTCACTGACAGTTCCGGGCAGTCGATGCCGGTCGATCGCAGCCGCTACCGGCGTCCACACAGGGTTTGTATATGGGTTGTTGCTGGTCTTATGTGGAATAATACTGGCAGTCAATCTGCCTCTTATCGGCGGCTTGATGATCTTTAGCATAATTACCTGCCCAGCCGCGGCAGCTTATCAGTTCTGCACCGGGCACAGGTCGGTGGTCATCGCCGCTACGGTTTTCGGAATGCTCAGTGCTTTGATCGGTTTTATGGTATCTTTTTATTTGGATCTCCCTACCGGAGCCTGCATCGTCCTGGTTAGCTCCGCCATCTTCGCCCTCGCGGCCTTGTGCAGGTCCATCCGGGGTAGCGACGATTGATCGAGAGTGTTCTTTCCCTCTTTAGGATATTACCAACTTTCATAGTTGACGCCAAGGTACTGAAAGTGACGGACATTGTCAGTTACCACAATCGCATCATGTTCCTTGGCCTGAGCTGCGATCAGAACATCGGCATCAAGACCATTATTACCATCACCGGTTGGTGTTCCTTTCTGCCTACATTTCGCCCAAAATTGCGCAGCAAGAGTCCATGTTGTTTTGTCTAAATCAGTCCATTTCAAGCAAGCTACAAGATTTTCCAAGAAATCTAATTGCGCCTTTGCCTGTTTCTGATACAACAATCGAGACAATTCGTAGAAAACAATAGGAGAAAGAAGGACTAGAGCATTTTGCCTTAATAGGGATTGGAGTCTATCATTCATTCTTTGTGCGTCTGCTCGTCTTTTCAGTAGGCACGATATTATAGTTGTATCCAATAAATAGGCTGCCATACTGTGGCTTCTTAAGATATGCTAAACCTGTTAGCTTCGAGCTCCTTGTCGAACTCTTGCCAGAAATCATCTCCTAAATCATCCGGCTCTGCAAACCATGCTTCAAGGAACTCGATAGCTTTAAGGTTATTTTTACTGACAACAACGGGGCTTAGTGCTTCCTGAAGAAAATCAATGTCCTCTCCTTGCACAAATGGTGCCTGACTAGAATCCTCGTAACGGAAAGTTGACTTGGAGGTCTCATGAGTTCTACAAAGAGAAGAGAGAATATATCCAATACCTTCTTGAATATAGTCCTTCAAAGTAGCGGACAGTTCAGGTTCTTCCGTAGATAAATCTCCAACATAATTGGCTACTGTTTGCGTGCTCACGACGTCTACCCTGCGAATATCTTTTCAAGCTGATGTTTGAACAAATCAAATACTTTATCGTAGTGGGTGGTGACACTATTTAGCCGTTTTCTGTCTGTATCAAGATTTGCCACTTCATAGTTAAAATCTATTTTTACTTCTCTTGCAGAATCGGGCATTGCTACTTTTAGCATAGTCGAAGCTTGATACTCACCGCTTTTAGTCCGAAGGATCCAGTTCTCTATTGTTTCTTTATTTTCATCGACTGTAGATGTGATTTCCAGATCAACTGTTTTTAGTTTAAGGATTTCACGGAATTTGCTCCGTTCATTAGCTAACCAGCAGGCTAGTTCTTCCAGCCGAGATTTTTCCACGCTGAGTTTGTAGCTGAAGTTCGCACCGCACTTGGTTATAGGCGTATAAGGGAGCTTGTGCAAATAAGTATTTAAATAATGAGGCACCTGGCTTAATTTTGGATCCTTGCAATTTCTCTCTGTTATTTGCAGCCGGCCAAGGTCTGCAAAAAAAGATTTCTTATCGTAGTCCAGAGATGTAACCACCGGCATAGGTGGACTTTTAGAAATAGGTTTATTGCCTAGGTCGAACGCACATTCCTTAATTAAAAAATCATGCGTAAGGATGCCCGGGTTAAAACTACCTAGAACCACTAAATTGATGTAATCATTTTTATAATCTATCATTTGCTAAAGCCTCTTCAATCTAGCTGTTATCGACAGATCGTATCTCTGAGGCGTATGAAAAAACGCATAAAATGCTATTGTTTGTGATTACAGCAAAACGCAAGATATGTAGAAGTATAGCAAAAAGCAAATAATTTTTCAATGCACCCACATCTTGCTTTGTATGTCAAGGTTGCAGGGACTCTTTTATCCGTCGTCGATGGGTTCTCGCTGCCAGGATAGGCTTTGGTATCAGTTTTCGGATTTCTATTCGCTCAGGGAAGTTCAGGTAGGCGAATTCGCCGAAAACCTCGATAGCTTTGTCGTTGGTCATTTTCGATCCTTTCTCTAATTGTCAGATTTTCCATGTTTGCGCGCTGTGGCGCTCCATAATTGGAGCAATCTGCGAGTTTGATACGAAAAAACAGGTTTGACCAGTGGCATGTTTTGGCGTGAACTGTTATAGTAAAAGTAGTAAAAGATTTTTTGAAAAATTCTGATTTTACTGCTTAGCTATCAGCGCTTTTGATTGAAACGGTAAGGTCATCGATGGGTAAATTATTGGAGCAAGTGAGCAGCCCCTACGATTTGAAGGAGCTGTCAGTCCCGCAGTTGGCGACTCTGGCGGACGAAATCAGGCAGTTTATTCTCAGTTCGGTCAGCAAAGCCGGCGGGCACCTGGCCAGCAACCTCGGCGTGGTGGAACTGACGCTGGCACTGCACTATGTCTTCGATTTCAAGAAGGACAAACTCCTCTGGGATGTTGGGCATCAATGCTATACGCATAAGATCATCACGGGCAGAAAAGATAAGTTCGCCCGTCTTCGCCAGGCTGATGGGATAAGCGGCTTTCCAAGCCCTGCCGAAAGCCCTTACGATCAGTTTGCTGTGGGCCACGCAGGAACCTCCATAGCCACGGCAATCGGAATGGCCCTGGGCGAGCAGGTTCGACCGGCAACCGACCAGGCGAAAGCGGCCACCAAAATAGTGGTCGTCGTCGGCGATGGGAGCATCGTCAATGGGATATCTTTTGAGGCGCTCAATAACCTCGGACTGGTCAAAAGGCAACTGCTGATTGTGCTCAACGACAATTCTATGGCCATAGACGCGACTGTCGGGGCGATGGCAAAGTATTTCTCGAAGGTCCGCCTTAGCCAGACCTACGATGATTTGCGGAAGACCACCAGCAATATCCTGGATCGCCTGCCGGGCATCGGCAAGGGCGTTGAAGAAGCGGTCGAAAGAATCAAAAAGAGTATTCGTATGGTGCTGCCAGCCAGCCAGATGTTTGAGAGCTTGAATATTCCCTATTTTGGTCCGGTTGACGGCCACGACATCGGCTCACTTATCAAGTTGTTTGCCGCATTGAGTCAGTTAAAGCACCCGGCAATTCTGCACGTCTACACCAAAAAGGGCAAGGGTTTCGAGCCAGCCGGTTTGCAGCCCAGCAGATTTCATTCGACCGGCCCTTTCAAGATAAATGGCGATGACGTTGAACTAGCGGCGGACACCAGTAGACCCACTTTCACGGATGTAGTTGGCAAACACCTTATGGAGCTGGCGGAAAAAGATGCCAGGATTGTCGCCATAACCTCAGCTATGTGCGACGGCACCGGACTGGTGGAGTTCCGTAAAAAACTGCCCGAGCGGTTTTATGATGTCGGCATTGCCGAAAGTGCTGCCGTGGATATTGCCGCTGGGCTTGCCAGAGCCGGCGCCAGGCCGGTAGTCTGCATCTATTCGACCTTTCTGCAGCGAAGTTTTGACCAGATATTTCAGGAGGTGGCGCTGCAGAATCTGCCGGTCGTTTTTTGTGTGGATAGAGCCGGCCTGGTCGGGGCGGATGGTCCGACACATCATGGCCTGATGGATATAGGCTTCTTACGGATGCTGCCGAATATGGTGCTTACGGCGCCCGCAGAGGAAACCGAGGTGCGGCTGGCCCTGGAGTTTGCGTTGGCCCAGGATAAGCCCGTAGTCATAAGGTATCCCAGAGACCTGGTTCCGCCGCATGATTTTGTCAGAGCCGCCTGTGCCGAACCGTTCAGGCTGGGAAAGGGCGTGGTTGTCAGAAGAGCTAAAGGTGCGTCTCTTGCTATTGTCAGCTACGGCAGCGTTTTGACAGAAGCGCTGAAAGCAGCCGATCTGCTGGCTGAAGAGGATGTGCCGGCTGATGTGATTAACGCCCGGTTTGCTGCCCCTGTCGATGAAAGTATTATCGCCCTATTGGGCCAGGGCAAAGGCATAATTACCGTTGAGGACCACAATCTTGCCTGCGGGTTTGGCTCGGCTGTGCTGGAGTCCGCCGCAGCGAATAACGCGCACAGCCGCAGGCTGGATGCCATACGTGTGCTCGGCGCACCGAGGAGGTTTATCGGACATAACTCGCGCAAGTGCCAACTTATGGAGGCGGGTATAAATGCCGATGAGATAGTGAAAACCGCCAAAGAGATGTTGGTCGAGAATCGGGTAAGTATTTAGCCGCGCAATTCATTGCAGGGTTGTAAAGATAGATAACAGATGGCGAAAAGGAAATCTTTGCCCAAACTTGTCATTTTCGGTGATCCGAAAAAAGGACCTGTGGCTGCGGCAATCGAGGAATTTGCCCAGTTTACAAGAGGCAAGGCTCGGATAGTCGCCAGTTATTGTATTGACAACCGCACTACCCAGGTCCTGAAAAAGTGTGATTTTGCGGTCGTTTTCGGCGGCGACGGCAGCATTATCTCGGCTGCGAGGAGTCTAAGCAAGGCAGGTGTGCCCACAATTGGTGTTAATCTGGGCAAGCTGGGCTTTCTGGCAGAATTCAGCGTAAGCGAACTTAAGGAGCTTTTTGACGATATAGTATCAGGTAAGGCGCCGATAGAGAGGCGGATGCTGCTGGGCTGTCGGGTTTTCGGTGCAGGACAGAAGCATAAAGGCCTGTCAGAGCCGAAGTTCTGCTCCACCGCTGTCAATGACGTATTTATCACGGCAGGGCCGCCGTTCAGATTGATTGAGCTAAAGGTGGTGGTGGATCGTCAGCCGCTCGCCGGTTGCGTAAGCGATGGTCTTATAATCTCGACGCCCACCGGCTCAACAGCCTATAATCTTTCTGCCGGCGGGCCAATTTTAGCCGGGTCAATGGAGGCGATGGTGATTACGCCGATTTGCCCTCATTCACTGAGTTTTCGCCCGATCGTGATAAACGCCAATAGTGTCGTGGAGGTCTTTGGCGTGCGGGTCAATAAGGGCACGACCCTTTCGATTGACGGCCAGGTTTCGATGAGGCTGGCGGTCGATGATACGGTGAGGATTGAGAAAGAAGGCAGCGATTTTCTGGTCGTGTATAATCCGCTACGTACCCGTTGGGATACGTTGGCGACTAAACTCAGTTGGGCGGAAAAGCCGAAGTATGCCTGAGCGTCTAGCCGTCGCCGGTGCGGCGACGAACAATCTTCTCGTTGAGTACAGCGGCGAGAAGGGAGGTCTTAGATGGAAGATTCGAAATTCCGCGCTGCGGGGCTGACATTGGCGGTGCTGCTTGCGGCCTTGTGCAGTCCGTGCTGGTCAGGTGTAGGCTTCTCGCAGAGTGGGCTGGCAAATCCTGGCATTGGCAATCCGGTTGGTCCAGCCACGGTTCCGCAAAGCGGTGTTCAGAGCGGCCTGGTTCGTAGTCCTAATCCAATCGATAGCGGTGGTAGTCTGGGCAACATGATAATCACTGGCAATGTCCAGGGGGGTAAGCACTTTCGCGGCATGGTACCATATCGTTCGACAACCGATTTCCGCGCGCCGCTTGGCTCGACTTCGCTAGACTCGTTCTTGAGGTACTCAGCCGGCTCTGATGACGATGGTGGCCTCACTGAGGCATATCGCCCCTTCTATTCGCCGACAGGCACGGTTAGCACAATCAGGCTTGGGCAGCCTGCCCCCGACCTGTCGTGGCCCGCGAGCACAAAGATTAGAACTAATGCCGAGCTTCCGTGGAGTGGCCGGCCCGACGACGAGCTGGCTGTGCAGGACGTACCGCCCGCGCAGAATCCGCCGACTGGACGCATTGGCGATTCCTTCGATATGCTGCCGGTGCGGTCCCAGCCAATGGCCAGAAGCCCACAAGAACTTGAAAGGTTGATCTCAGGTGACCTGGGAAGTGCTGCCCAGGGGCCCAGAGCCTTTTTGCAGGGCAAAGATTCTCGATCTGCGCAATACCGTGATCAGATGGAGCAGTTACAGCGTGAGCTAAAGCGCATATCCGATGAAGCGGCTGAATTGAGGCAATCTGTGCAAGCTCTAACACCTGCGGCAAGCCAAGGGACCAAGGACGAGGGACGAGGGACGACGGACGAGCCGCGACCGTCAGAGAGCGTCCAATCCAACAGAGGTTTACGCCCTGGTCTGCAAGATGTTACTGAGCAATTCAACCGGCAGGAGAGTCCTGCCGAGGTGCGAGCCAAACTCGATAAATTACTGGCATCGGCGTCACAATCCGCCACTGCCGGACCTAAGCCGTCGCCACCCGAATTGTCGCAGAGTACAGTTGCTGCGGAGGGAACCCGCTTGGCGGGAGCCGAAAACCCGCCTGGCACGCGAGTTCAGGCCCGTGACCAGCAGCTTATCACCCGAGGGATGCGCGACGATCGCCCGGCAGCCGAGATAGAGATAGAACAGAGCCGCGACCGTGAGGGAGCGGCCATAGCGGACAGACGGCAGAAAGCAGACGGCGGACCCGGCCTGCCTGCCGGGCAGGGAGCGACGAGTCTTACCGCGTTGCAGGAGGTAAATAGGCTTTCTGCCCAGGAGGTATCTACTGAGGCTAAGCGGGTTCTGGGCGGCCACGAGGATTATAACTCATACTCGGCGAACAAATTCGAGCAATACTTCAAGGCCGGCCAGGAGTATCTTAAACAGGGCAAGTACTACCGTGCCGTAGATGCCTATACTCTGGCTTCAGTTTACAAGGCAGGCCCCGCCGGTTCGCTTGGCCAGCGTGAAGCGGCGGCGCTTGTGTATGCTGGCAAAAGCCTGGCATTATTTGCCGCCGGCGAATATATCAGTAGCGCTCTATTTCTGGGTAGGGCGTTGCAGGCTGAGCAGTTGTCAATTGTCAGTTTTGAATTTTCAATTCCCAAAGAGAAGCTCGACAGCCGAATAGCCGACGCCGAGGAATGTTTACGCCTCTGCCGTGAGACGGGACAACAGGCAACCGTCGGCGATCTGCAATTTCTGCTGGGCTACATTTATCTGCGGACGGGAAGATTGGCCGATGCCAAAAGGGCGATTGATGAGGCTTGTGAAAAGCTGCCGGACTCACCGGCTGTAATCGCACTTAAGAGAGCTATTGACAGCGCTGCGGCGGGGAGTCAACCCGCGATTAAATAGGCCGGGTTACTTTTGCCGTGCTCATACCAATTTTATTTACCAGTTGCTGACCACCTGAGACTTTGGCATCATTGGAAACCAGGAGAACGCTTTTACGATCTGTCTGGATTATCGGGCGGAGATTGTTTTATATTTGGTGGAATTTTGGCCGATAAGATATAATACGTCGACAGTCGATGCAGGCAAGGGTCTACGATTAGAAAAAGATGTCTTGGTTGGGCAGGAATTGGATCCGTTTTCATACGTGAGAGATTCTTCTTGCAACTAGTATTGGAACTACTGTCATGCCCTGATGTTATTAGGATAGTTGTTGGTGAGCAGGAGGCATTGCAATGACCAAGGGAAGAATACTGCTGAAGCTGGTACTGGACAAGATTGGCCTGGGAGAGCTGCCGGTTGGCACATTTTCAAAAAGACTGATGCTTCAAAAAAAGGTGTACTTGCTTCAGGTGACAGGGTTAGAGTTGGGCTATCGCTATAACTGGTATCTCCGGGGACCCTATTGCCCCGCTTTGACTCGGGATGCTTTTACGTTGAAAGAGGAACTCGCTTCGGGTGAGCAAGACTACGAAGACTATGCACTGAGACAAGATGCTTTGCTGAGGCTTAGGAAGGCAGAAGAAATTTGGGAGGTACCCGGCGACATATCGATTGAGCCGGAGTTTTGGGTAGAACTGCTGGCTTCACTGCACTATCTGAAGCACATCGCCTATTGGCGCGGAAGCAATGTCACAACAGAGGCGGTATTCGCAAAGCTGAAGGAGGCGAAGCCCCAGTTTGCCGATAGAGCTGACTTGATAGAAAGGGTGCGGCGGAAGCTTGGCGAGATCGGACTTTGGGACCACGCGACGCTCATGTAAAGAGGGAGGCATAGCGGAGGGAATGGCTGAAGAATATCGTCACAAGATAATCATCGACCCGGTTCATGGTGACATTGGGCTGAGCGAGATCGAAACCCACCTTATTGACAGCGCTACATTTCAGCGGTTACGAAGATTGAAGCAGTTAGGTTTCGCCTCAATGGTCTACCCCAATGCGAGCTACAGTCGCTTCGCGCACTCATTAGGTGTGCTGCATGTCACAAGTCGCGTAACCGAAGTTTTCCGGAGAAGTGGCCAATTGCAGGGCGATGATGATATCAAGAAGTTGAGGATAGCTGCTCTTCTCCATGACATTGGGCATTATCCGTACTCGCACCTAATGGAACTCATTGACTGGGACAGTTACGTTTCAGGCTACCTTGAAAAGAAGAGGAGTCAGAACGGAAAGAATGTCGCTAAAGTTGATCGTTACCCAAAGCATGATAAGGTAGCCGGGATAATAATCACTAAAAGGCCGGACATTAAGGAGAAGCTCGAAGAGAACGATATTGAACCGGCAGAGATAGCAGCGCTCATCGAAGGTAAACATCCCAACATTCCGAATCTGCTGCACCAGAGCCTCGATGTTGACAGAATGGACTATTTAGCCCGTGATTCTCTGAACACGGGTGTGCCGTATGGGAGAGTGGATTTGAATTACATATTGAACAACCTTGAGGTAACCTCTGAGCGAAACACAGTACTCAACGCGAAGGCACGGTTCGCAGCAGAGCATCTGCTGTTATACCCATCCTGAATGAGATTTCGGTGTCACGCTGTGATGACTTGGAAGTTCTCGGTCAGTAGGCTACGAAGAGCCGTCACATGCTCGTCGATGCCCTCAAAGAACCCCTGGCAGGCGGCCTT
>Ga0315279_10000861_pt1 | contig 54837 bp, 47 predicted proteins | sample YL17G06_20_MG_FD_203694 | JGI IMG/M metagenome (GOLD analysis project Ga0315279, IMG submission 203694) | Sediment microbial communities from Yellowstone Lake, YNP, Wyoming, USA - YL17G06_20 | ecosystem: Environmental > Aquatic > Freshwater > Lake > Sediment | place: USA: Wyoming | collected... | reverse complement strand
GTGTCAACCGGGGCACGGGAGCATTCATCCTCGTCGACCATTTGACGAACAATACAGTCGCAGCCGGCATGATCCGCGGCGTGGTACGGAACGTGGAGGGGGTGATCCAGCAGTTGGGTGGGGAACAAGCGCAGCGCAGAACTTCGCCCCACACAATTTGGACCGGCTGGAACATATCACGCGAAACCCGTGAAGCCCGTCACAGGCACAAGGCTGCGGTTTTGTGGCTCACCGGCTATTCCGGTTCCGGGAAGTCGACTCTAGCCAGGGCGCTCGAGAAACGGTTGTTCGACGAGCGGCATCAGACCATGCTGCTCGACGGCGACAACGTTCGTCAGGGACTGTGCGGCGACCTGGGTTTTTCCGATGCCGATCGCACCGAAAATATCCGCCGTGTAGGCGAAGTAGCAAAGCTGTTTTTCGAGAACGGCGCGATCGTGATCGCCACCTTTATTTCGCCGCTCGCAGCACAGCGCTCCTTTGCGCGGTCGTTGATTCCGGACGGACGGTTTTTCGAGATCTATGTGAGGTGCAGTCTCGACGTGTGCAAACGCCGCGACCCAAGGGGACTATACAAAAAGGCTGAAGCAGGCGAGATCCAGGACTTTACCGGAGTCTCTTCGCCCTATGAGGAGCCGCAGCACCCGGACATCATTCTCGACACCGATTTGAAGACCGTCGACGAATGCGTCGAGATCATCATTGGCCAATTGAAGAAAACTCAGATACTTTAGATAATCACTGCGGATTTTGCATACCCAGCGAATTGGACATTTGTGAACTTGCGGGATTCATGATAAACATGAACCGTGGATTTGTTCGAACAAAGGAAGGTCTACACGGTTTTCGAGATCACCTCGGAGATCAAGCAGACTCTGGACAAGCTGGGTGTGCTTTGGATCCAGGGCGAGATCTCGAACTTCAAGCACCATACTTCCGGCCACATGTACTTCTCCCTCAAGGATGACCGCGCTCAAATCAAGGCCGCGTGCTTTCGGAACAGCAATCTCTACCTCAAGTTTCGGCCGGAAGATGGCCTCGAGGTGATCGCCCGCGGCAGGATCAGCGTCTACGAACCGCGCGGAGACTACCAGATCATTGTGGAGTATATGGAGCCCAAGGGTCTGGGCTCGCTGCAGTTGGCCTACGAGCAGCTGAAAGAAAAGCTCCGAAAGGAAGGCCTGTTCGATGATGCGCACAAAGTTGCGCTGCCTCTCCTCCCCCACAAAATAGGAATCGTCACATCGCCCACCGGCGCCGCCATCCGCGACATGCTGCGCATCCTAAAGCGCCGCAACGCGTCTCTGCACGTGCTCCTGTATCCGGCCAAGGTTCAGGGCGCGGGGGCCGCCGAGGAGATTGCGGCCGGCGTACGCTACTTCAACACGCGCAAAGATATAGATGTGATCATCGTGGGCCGCGGCGGGGGGTCGATCGAAGATCTTTGGGCATTCAACGAAGAGGTCGTGGCCAGGGCCATTTATAGGTCCGAAATCCCGATCATCTCGGCTGTCGGCCACGAGGTTGATTTTACCATCGCGGACTTTGTTGCGGATCTTCGGGCTCCAACCCCCTCAGCCGCGGCGGAAATGGTCTCCGGAGCACGAGATGAACTTAGTGCCACAGTGGTATCCCTTCAGGGGAGGCTTGCACGGGCCATGCGGCGCGGGATCGAAAGGCGTCGTCTGGAGTTGGAACGCCTCGCACGCAGTCGCGCCTTCAGCATCACGCCCAACATGATCCGCGATTTCCAGCAGCGCTTCGATGAGGCAACGCTCCGCATGATCCAGGCCGTACGCAAATTAACAACCGAGACCCGGCATTACCGGGAGATGCTGCACACGCGGTTAGTAAAGGTCGACCTGCGGCAGATCATCGGCAGGAGGAGGGAAATAGTCGCCCGTAACTGGCAGCACTTGATCTCTTCCGTCAAGGCCCGCCTCCAGAAGGAGCACTCGCGTTTGGAACTGGCCGCGGGGCGTCTTGATGCACTTAGCCCACTTGCCATCCTCCAGCGCGGCTACGCCATCTGCAAGGATGAGCGAGGGGCGATCCTCAGAGATGCTGCGACCGTTTCGCCGGGCGACCGGGTCGCGGTAAATCTTGCCAAGGGCGGACTCGATTGCCGCGTCGAAGATGTGAAAACCTGAGGACACAGATTGACACAGATGAACATGGATCATGCAGGGGGGTGAGATGGAGCTGAAGGTGAAGGATTTTGAAACGGCCCTGAAGTCGCTCGAGGACATAGTGGCTCAGCTCGAAGCCGGCGATTTGGCGCTGGATAAAGCGCTGGAGTTGTTCGAAGAAGGGGTTAAAATCAGTCGTTTCTGCAACGCCAAGCTTGAAGAAGCCGAGCGCAAGGTTGAGACGCTGATCAAAACTGCGGATGGTACCGTGAAGGAAGCCCCGTTCTCCGAAGATCAGTCTGGGGGCGAGTCCTGACCGTAGCAATCAGGGTTCGTGGTTCGAGTTCTGAATCTCCCACCCTGTTCCTGAGTGCCTTGAACCGTGCATTCAAAACGCCGAGCGAACATCATTCATGGACATACAAAAATACCTGTCAGAGTCGAAGCGATTAGTTGATGAGTACCTGGATCGATTGTTGCCGGCCGCGACCGAGGATCCCCCGACAATTCACAAAGCGATGCGCCACTCGGTGTTTGCCGGTGGAAAGCGCGTCAGGCCGATCCTGGTGCTGGCCACGGGTGAGAGCGTGGGAGGCAACCGCGACACGCTCCTATATCTCGGTGCCGGCATTGAGATGATCCATACCTACTCGCTCATTCATGATGACCTCCCCGCGCTTGACAACGATGATTTACGGCGCGGCGTGCCCACATGCCACAAAGTGTTCGGAGAAGCCATGGCCATTCTGGCGGGCGATGCGCTAATGACCCGATGCTACCAGGTGCTGGCCGATCTGCCGATGAATTCCGATTCTACGCGTCTGGCCGTCATCCGCGAAATCGCCTATGCCACCGGGACTCTGAAAGGCATGATCGGCGGCCAGGTCGTTGATCTTGAGTCGGAGGGCAAGCCGATCAGTCCGCCGGTGCTCGAATACATCCATCAGTCCAAAACCGGTGCCCTCCTGACCGCCTGCACCCGGTGTGGTGCCTTGGCCGCAGGCGCAAGCCAGGCGCAGCTGCGCGCACTGACGGAGTTCGGCGGCAAAATCGGATTGGTTTTTCAGATCGTGGACGACATTCTCGATATTACCGGGAGCAGCGAGAAGCTCGGCAAGACCGCCGGCAAGGACGAGAAGGTCAAGAAAGCCACTTATCCCGCGCTGTATGGAATCGAGATCTCACGCGAGAAAGCGCGCGAGCTTGTGGTGGCTGCCCTCGAGGATATCAAGGATCTGGGCGAGGCTGCTGAACCGCTTCGCGGCCTCGCTCACTTCGTATACAGCCGCACCGCCTGAACGCAGGGGTCAGGGATCAGGGGTCGGGGGCCAGGGAATATCAATAAGTGCTTCTCTGAACATTGCGTAATGCCGCGTCAAAATGCACATCCTTTACCCGTACCTGACACCCGGTCCCTGACCCCTGACCCCCGGTTCGATACCAAATGACAAAGCGAAGAATTGATCAGCTCCTCGTTGAGCGCGGTTTGGCCGAAAGCCGGCACAAGGCCCAGGCGATGCTCCTCGCTGGTCAGGTGCTGGCAAACGAGCAGAAGGTGGACAAACCGGGCCGGATGGTGGATGCCGGGGTGCTTATCCGCATCCTCGAGAAGCTCCCTTTTGCCAGCCGTGCGGGAGCCAAGCTCCAGGCAGCGCTGGATTACTTTCACATTTCTCCACGAGACCGTGTTTGCGCCGATCTGGGTGCTTCGACCGGAGGTTTCACCGATTGCCTTATACAGAACGGGGCCTGCCTGGTTTACGCTTTTGATGTTGGTAAAGGACAGCTGGCGTGGAAGCTGCGCTCCGATCCTCGAGTAGTTGTGCGGGATGAGTTTAACGTCCGTAACATTTCGTCCAGGGATCTTCCGAACGGGATTTCGTTGGTTACCGTTGACTTGTCTTTCATATCGCTCACAAAGATTCTCTCCCCGTTGAAGAACGCAGTCGTCGAGATGGGCGGGTCACGGAAGGATCGCCTGCCGAACCTCCAAGTGGACTTCGTGCTGCTGGTCAAGCCCCAGTTCGAAGTGGGAAAAGGGGAGGTCGGTAAGGGAGGGATCGTGCGCGATTCCGAGAAGCGTCGGAAGGCCTTGGAGTCCGTCGAAGCGTTCGCTCGATGCATCGGGCTGCAAGTTGTCGGGAGCATCGTCTCTCCGATTCCCGGATCCAAGGGCAACGAGGAGTTTTTGTTGTACCTCAAGCTTGCTCCTGATCTATCATCCTCACCATGAATCCGCGAGTTGAGAAAATCGGCATGATCCTGAAGCAGCATGATCCGCGCGTTCGGGACGTTGTCGCCGCCGTCATTCCCTGGCTGCAGTCTCGCGGAGTGGAAGTGTTCCTGGACCAGGCGCCCACCCTGCCGCAGCCGGTTTCGCTCAACGTCGTGCCCCTACAGGAACTGGCCTCGAAAGTAGACGTCGTTGCCGTTTTCGGCGGTGATGGGACGATGCTGTGCGCTGCCAGGATTGTGGCCGATAGCGGTGTTCCCATTCTCGGAGTCAATCTGGGATCGCTCGGTTTCCTCACCGAGGTCAAGCCGGAAGAGATGCACGCGGCTCTCGAGAGTCTGCTCGCCGGAGAGTACCAGCTCGAAGACCGGATGCTGCTAGAAATTGAAGTCTCGAAAAGGGATCGGTCGCTCACCCGATATCTCGCCTTGAACGATGCCGTCATCAACAAGGGGGCCCTCGCGCGGATCATCGAACTCGAGGTCAGCGTGAACTCGCAGTTGGTGACCCTGACGCGTTCTGATGGACTGATCATTTCCACCCCGACCGGATCGACCGGCTACTCGCTATCTGCGGGAGGGCCCATCCTCTATCCCACGCTGGCGGCTTTAATCATCACTCCTATCTGCCCGCACACCTTAACCAATCGCCCGGTCGTAGTTCCCGACGGCGTGGTTGTGGGGGTCTGTCTCCGCCATGGCACGGACGTAATGCTGACAGTGGATGGCCAGGTCGGGATGCCTCTGGAGCAGGGAGACTGTCTCACGGTGAGGAAGGCGACTCCGGTGCTCCGCCTGGTGCAATCGAAAGGCAACCCCTTCTTCAAGTTGTTGCGCGAAAAGCTCAAGTGGGGCTAGCGTCCTCCGTGCCCTCTGCGCCTCTGTGGTGACAGATGGTTTCTCAGATCCACTCCCAGCTTGCGGCACAGTCGCTCGAAGGTCGCAGCAGGGAAGCCGACGATGTTGAAATAGCATCCCTCGATTCGATCGATGAACAGGGAGGCATAGCCCTGAATGGCGTAGGCACCGGCCTTGTCCCGATGCTCTCCAGTCCGGATGTACCAGTCAATTTCCTCTGGCGATATACGGCGGAAATGAACGCGAGAGCGTGCGTAGGCGGAGCGCGACCGGCGAAGCCTGCAGTCAAGCAGGCAGACGCCCGTAATCACCTCGTGCCAACGCCCGCTGAGACGGCGGAGCATGCTTCTGGCATCCTCATCAGAGGACGGCTTGCCCATGATGTGGTTTCCGGCGACTACGATCGTGTCGGCGCCAATCACCAGCCCGGAGCGATGCCTGGTGCCGACTTCCACGGCTTTGATCTGCGCGACGCGAACAGCGTAGCCCCAGGGGGTCTCCCTGTGATTGGGTGCCGGCTCAGGCAAAAGGCTGGGATCCAGTCGATACTTCAATCCAAGCGATGATAAGATTTCGCACCGGCGCGGGGATGCCGACGCCAGAATCCAATCTGTTCTCATAACGGTCTTGGTTGTCATTCCGCCATCTCTTTGATACCTTCTAGCATCCATACTTGAAGTTCTGAGTTCAAGATGATACGCACAAACGGACAACACGAAGACACAAAGAACACGATGAAAACTCATCCTCGTGGCTCTTTGTGCTCTTTGTGTCTTTGTCTTGTCATTATCAGCCTACTGCACTTCGGCTATGGATTTGCCGCGCAGCAAACCACCCCTCAAGGTACCCAGTTTCCTGACGGGCTCCTGGAAGGAAACCCGAATTTCAATCTGGCCATCATGCTTCAGGGTGACCTTCGCGGCAATTTTGGGCCGTGCGGCTGATCGTACAATCCGATGGGCGGGTTCGCCCGCAGGATGAGCTATTTTAATGCTTTCGCCAGGAAATATCCGTCGCGACCCTACCTGCGGCTTGACGGGGGCTCCATCTTCAATCAGGCTGTGGCTGAAGCAGCCATTGTGAATCGATGGATGCTGGAGGGGACGTATCGCTCGAATTTGGATGGCATCAACCTCAGCGCGTGGGATGTGCCGGTGTGGCAGGAACTGGGCAACCTCGCGGCCGTGGGCCAGATTCCCAAAGAGCATCTAATGGTCCCGCTCGTTTCGGCGAATGTGAAGCCGAAAGTAAGCAATTTTCCCCTCGTGCAGCGCTACATCCTCAAGGAATATCCTATCGATTCCAAGACCGGCAAGCGCGTACGCATCGGAATCACCGGCCTTCTCCTTGACACCGAGGAGCGCATATCTCGCCAGGACTTCCAGGTTGACGATCCCGTTCAGGCCGCTAAACAGGTCTGCGAGGAACTCCAAGGGAAGGTCGACTATCGAATTGTTCTCACCGACATGGACATGGGTCGGGCGGTCAGCCTTGCTGTGGCTGTGCCCAAGGTCAATCTCATCCTGGTGGCGCATAACTACGCTGCCCTTTCGGAGCCTGAGCAGGCTGGAGGCACTCTTCTCGTGATTCCGGTCAACGAGGGACGGATGGTGAGTGAGATCCGGCTGAACTTCGACCTGAAGTCGGGCGCCGTTGACCTCCAGACGCGATTTGTGCCGCTGGACGGCACCGTTCCGGACGATCCGGCAATGGCGGAGCTTGTGCGCAAGGCCCAGGCTGCGGTCGACGATTTCAAAAAGGTGAAATAAGACGCAATTCAATGGAATCCATTTCCAGCATTCTTTATTCCCTTTACCGTAGCACGCCCCGACATGGCGAGTGGGTCGTCGGCTGTCTGGAAGGTACCTGGCCAAAGCTTTTGGGTGAAAGGCTGGCCAGTGTCTGCCGTCCGCAAACCCTCAAGAGCTCCGTGCTCCATATCGAAGTCCTGGATTCGGCCTGGCAAGAGGCGTTGCTGGGCGTTAAGAAGGATCTGGAGGAGAAACTCCGCACGGCCACGGGCGGCGAAGTGCAGCGTGTCCGATTTATGCTCTGCCGGTAATAGTATCCACCGACCTGCGTATCGCCCATCGCATCAGCCAAAACCTCGAGGCTCAATGGCTTTTTTTACAGTTCCGGGAACGATTTGTCTTATGTGGCACTGTGAGCCTCAACCAATCAGCTTTGTGTTCTTGGTGCGCTTGGCGTCTTGGTGGTGAGGCTTTTAAAAACCGCACCACCAAGAGCACCAAGAACACCAAACCTAACACTTTCATGAGAGTTGCTCATGCAGCGGCGCTGCGCCACTGCGCATGAAAAAACCTTTATTACAGTGGGGGCGGGCTTTAGCCCGCGCCCCTATAGCCCCAAGAAAGAACCGGGCTAATCATTGCTCGTATCTATCTGAGTTGAAGGTGCTCGCGTTCAATGACTGTTTCACCTGATGAAGTCACGCGGACGGGCTGAAGCCCGTCCTCACCGAAGTAGGAGGATTTTCAGGGGAGGCACGGAGTTCACGGAGACAGCTCTGCAATTCCTGCAATTGCGGATTGCGGATTGATAATAATCAAATGGGCAATCCACAACCTATAATCCGTAATCCGCAATTGGCCGGCGTCTTTGTGGTGTTTATTCAATCCTCCGGTTGCTTTTAGCGCGGCGTTTGCTAATCTTTTTTAGCTTTCCCGGAGCGTGCATGGAACAGGAACGTCGAACCCAGCAGGTCGTGTCCCATTACTATCAGTTGTCTGTCCCCGACAGGAACTCGCACGGCCGCCTGCCTCTTCTGATTGCGCTGCACGGATATGCTGGCGACATGAGCTCCATGATGGGCGTGGCCAAGGGCGTTGCGGGAGAGGAAATGCTCGTAGCTTCCCTGCAGGGGCCGCATCAGTTCTGGGTGTCCTCGATGGATGTGCTGGACACAAGAAAAGTCGGATTCGGCTGGATGACTCAGTTCAAGTCTGAGGAATCCCAGGAACGGCACCATGAGCTGGTCCGAAAAGTGATAGAAGACCTGCGCGACGCTTACCGTGCCGATATCAAACGGATTTTTCTTATGGGATTCTCCCAGGCCTGCGCCTTGAACTATCGCCTTGCCTTCACGCATCCAGGCATTGTGCGCGGCGTCATTGGAGTCTGTGGGGGCATTCCTGGAGATCTTGATGACCCAAAATACAAGCAGATTCCAGCGGCGGTTTTGCACATCGCGACTCGCGAAGACCAATATTACACCTCCGAACGTACGCGATCCTTTGACTCGGCGTTGCGGAGACTGGCTTCAGACGTGAGCTATCGCGAGTACGAAGGCCCGCACGCTTTCCCCCGCCGTTCGATCCCCTATATTCGCAAATGGATTTTGGATCGCTGCTGAATTGACGAATCAGGCCATCGAGCTATTGAGTCATTGAAAAGATGAAATCCGCATTCCGCAATCGAATCATGCTTCCGCTTTGCCGACGAGAATGATTGCTATCGGGAAGTCGATCTCGGCACCACCTTTGGGCTGCGCCTTGGTTTTGGCTTCGAGGGCCCAGTGACTCTCATCGACAGACTTGAAACCAGGACTTCCGCCGCCAGTGGGCGCCGTAAGGTAAAGCGGACAGATATGACTGAGGCCTGAGGCTTGCTTACCGAGTTTGATCACGTCTTGGTACTCCAGGACGACATCCGGATCTTTGTCCGTGCCTGGGGGCATAAGGATGAAGAAGTCGGGTGTGGGAGCTACACCCATGTGATTGCCGTCGGAAGGCATCGTTTGATAGCGCATCGTGTAGATTCCCGGTTTGACAGTCTGTCCCCGATAATCGCCTCCCTTGCTCAGGTACTGGATTACGCCGACAAACGTCCCCGCGGCCAGGGTGTTATAGTCAGTTCCCGTCCCCGCATTCTGGGGTAACACTTTGCGGAACCAGACCTCACAGAGTGGACCGGAGTCACCGACAACGCGCAGGCCCTGCTCCTGCAGTGTCTTCTTCACGGCATCGGAGATATCGGGGCTAGTGCAGGCGCCAATCGTTTCCACCTTGTATGCGGGTGTTGGATCGCCGGCGGCAGGGAGGGAAACAACGAGCAGGAAAAGCAAAGCAATCCATTTGCGGTTCATAGCAAAGCTCCTCTATTTTTTGGCGTACCAATTAGTTTAGTCTCTGTCGCGAAACTCGATGCGCGGAAGGTGCGAGCCCCGCAGGGGCGTCGAGAGATTAGCCCCGGGCGAGAGCCCGGGGTCAGCCAGATCAAGAGTGCCGAGCCCCAGAGGGGCGACAGAAGAACCTCGCGGCAAAAAGCCTTTCGCCCCTGCCAGGGCTCCCCGAATGCTGCCTCATCTCCGGGGGCTTACGCCCCCGGCTAATCTCCGATGTCCCTCCGGGGCTTCGTTCCAGGCGGAGTTTCGCGACAGAAACTAGTCTACCAGTTTTATTCAGACTGCGGGAGATGTATGGAGAGCAAGACAGACTGAATTGAGTCATCGAGCCATCTGGCCACTTGTTACGTTCTTCGTCTGCCGCACCCTAACAGATTCTTGCCTTGCGGCAAAGGAATTCACCGTTAGTAGAACGGAGGGCACAGAGTCTCTGTGCCCTCCGCATCTCAGTGGTGTTTCCTCACGTCAGTTCGTCGTAGCACGAACGACTCGGGGCGCAGGCTGCGGGTTTGGCGGGCTCGCCGTCCGGACCTACGCAGAGTAAAGTCTGGGAACACCAGTAGATTTGATCGTTGGATGGCGGCACGGTGGGATCGCTCAGTGCATCGATGAACATGGCTTTCCACCGCAGCAGCCGGCAGGGTTCGTGTGCGAGATTGCTGTAGGGTTTATCCATGCTTATACCCTTCCTTCCGCAGCGCGCAGAATCGCCCGTTTCACGGCAACTCGAGCGAGCTGAATCTTGTAAGCGTTCTGACTGAGGGCTTTGGCGCCCGTTACGGCAGCCGCTCCCGCGTCCTGCGCGACCTTCTCCGAAATGGTTTTGCCGGCGAGGAACTTGTCGGCATCCGGGGCCGGCCAGGGCACGGGTGCGACATGACCCAGCACGATGCGGGCGCTTGTCACCTTCTTGCCGCTCATCTTCAGGTTGACAGAAGCGGCAGCCAGCGGCCAATCGAGCGCTTCCTTCTGGCGCACCTCATAGGTGGCATTGCGCGCGCCGGTTGCAGGCGGAACGAGGATGTCGGTGACGATCTCGTTGGGCTTCAAATTGTATTCGCGTTCCTGATTTGTCTTCGGTGTGACGAAGAACTTCTCGGCGAGTACTTCACGAGCGCCTTTGGGACCAAACACCCTTACCTTCGCTCCCAATGCAATTAAGCCTGGGGCCAAACTGGAAGGATTGACGAAGTAGGCAGGCCCGGAGTTACCGAGGATCGCGTGATACCTGTTTTCTCCCTCCAAGACCAGCGACTTCCCGGAAGAATCCTGGGCCAACAGGCCCATCCCGTTGCGGAAGTACCAGCAGCGTGGCCGCTGGCAGAGATCTCCGCCCACGGTTCCCATGTTCCTCATCTGTGGACTGGTCACTCCTTCGGCAGCCTGGAAGAGGACTGGATACTCCTTTTTAATCGTCTCGTTTTCCAGCAACTCCTCGAAAGTAACCAGGGCTCCAATGCGAAAACCCGTGGAAGCGTCATAGGTCAGCCCTTGAAGCTCCTTGATATCCTTGATGTTGACCAGTCGCCTGGCTTCGGTCAGGGAATCTTTCATCGCGCTCAAAAGATCCATGCCGCCGGCCAGCACTTCTGTTTCACCCCACTTGCTGGCTAGCAGGGCCACGGCTTGTTCCTTGGTAGTTGGGCTTGCATATTGGAATGCGTGCATTAGCTGAGCCCTCCTTTCTTTTCCAGTGCCGCCAGAACCCGGTCCGGGGTCAGGGGCAGATTTGGCACGCGGATGCCGATGGCGTTGGCCACTGCATTTCCGATGGCTGCTCCGGGCGAGATCACCGGCGGCTCACCCAATCCGATCACTCCGCGCTTGTCCTGATCCGGCCCGGTCATCATGTGCACCTGGAGTTTTCCGACGTCCAGGATCCCTGCGAGCTTGTAGAACTCCATGTTGGGATTCAACATTCTCCCGCTGGTTTCGTCCATGATCTTCTCTTCGAAAAGCGAGTAGCTGATGCCCATGATCATGGCGCCATACACCTGACTCTCTGCCGTTTTCAAATTGATAATCAAGCCCACATCCTGAACCGCAACCATCTTCTCGATTTTGACGATGCCCGTCTCGATGTCGACGGATACCTCGGCCATCTGAACACCGGAGACGCCGCTGTTGGACAGCTCATCATTGGGTTTGTTTTTCGCGTTTATGCTGATGGGTGTCACACCCATCTTAGCGCAAGCCTGTTTCCAGCTCATGCTCTTGGACGAATCGCCCTTGACCTGGATTTTGCCGCCGACCGCTTCGAGATTCGCGGGATCGGCGTTGAGCGCGGGAGCTACCACTTTGAAGAGTGCTTCCAGTGCATCTACTGCTGCCCTTCGGGTTGTGGCGCTCACGCCGCCGACGGTGGTGCTTCCTCCAGAAGCTCCCGCGGGTGGATATTTATTGTCTCCGATGTTCAACTTCACGGCATTTAGAGGCAGCCCCAGAGTGTCGGCCGCTACAATCGCTATAACCGTGCGCGTTCCGGTTCCGAGATCCTGAGATCCCAGGTCGATCGCGACGGACGAGTCCGGGTTGATCGTGAATCGACACTCGGCTACATGACCGCGGCCACCCCAGGTATGCAGTGAGAGTCCAAGGCCTCTTTTGATGTGGCCTGGAGCTGGATCGCCGCGCTGGTGCCACTTTTTCTTCCACTCGATCAGCTCGGCCGCTTTCAGCAACTCTTCTTTATAAAGCGCTGCGCGATCGCACAGCTCAATGTTTTTGATAAAGAGGTCCAGCGGATCCATCTTGAGATCCGCCGCCAGATCTTCCAGGGCGGAGTTCGTGACATAGCACGCCTGAGGATGATTGGGGGCGCGCCAGGCACGGGTTGCGCCTATGTTTGTCAGAACCGGTGTGTGCTTTCGATGGTACGGGATTTTCCATACGTAGGGAATCCCCGGCGTTCCTGCCCCGGTCAATCCCCCGGTTCCCCAGGATACGGAGTCCCAGGCCAGAATGGTGCCGTCCTTCTTCGCGGCCACTTTGACTTTTGCAAAGGTCGAAGGACGAGAGCCGGCTACCATCAACTCGGCCTCGCGGTCGAGAAACATCTTCACGGGCTTGCCGGCCATCTTGGCGAGAAGGGCCCCCTGGACGTCCCAGAGATCCGGACCGAACTTGCTGCCGAAGCCTCCGCCGACGTGATCCTGGTGGACATGAATATTTGTTGCGGGAATCTTGAGGTTTGGGGCTATCTGTCCGGCCGATCCCGAAACATTCTGTGTGGAGAGGTAAAGATTGAGTTTGTCTTCACCCTCCCACTCAGTGACGGAACCGTGCGATTCGAGGGTGCAGTGGGTGATCACCGGCATGGCGTAGAAGCCTTCTGTCACTACCTCCGCTTCCTTGAAGCCCTTGTCAGGATCTCCTTCAGTTCTCTCATCTGCCTGTGTTGCTCTATCGCCCGCTTTGGCGAAATCGTCTTCCTTCACGAAGTGTGGAAGCGGCTCATAGGTGACCTTCACGGCACGGGCTGCATCTTCGGCCAAGTGCTCTTCTGTCGCAACGACGGCCGCGATTTCCTGACCCACCCACTGAACTTCCCCTTTGGGTACATCAATGAGTTTGACGGCCTTGACGCCCGGCATTTTCTCCGCCGCGCTGGTGTCGACGCTGAGGACCTTGGCATGGGCGTAGGGAGAACGGACAATCTTGCCGTAGAGCATTCCGGGCCGCTTCAGATCGGAGTTGTATTTCGCTCTTCCGGTTACCTTCTGAGGGCCGTCGATACGGTTAATGCGCTTGCCAATGAGGGTTTTCTTAGATTCTTCGGGCCACTTGTAATCAGCCATTGGTCCGCCCTCCTTTCAGTGCTTTGCCTGCCGTCTGGACAGCTTGGCGGATGCCTGCATAGGTGCCGCAGCGGCAGAGATTGCCTCCCAATCCCTCCCGGACCTGTTCCATCGTCGGATTGGGGTTCTTGTCCAGGAGAGCCTTGCATGCCATGACGAAGCCAGGCGTGCAGTATCCGCATTGTTGGGCATCGTTCTGGACGAAGGCGGCCTGGATCGGATGGAGTTTGCCTTCCGCAGAGAGGCTTTCCACGGTGGTGATTTGCTTTCCCTGGGCTTCGATCGCCAGCACCGCGCAGGCATAGACCGGCTTGCCGTCCATGATCACGGTGCACGATCCGCAAACGGCACGGTCGCAGACCTTTTTCGCGCCCGTGAAGTCCAGGTAGTTACGAAGCGCATCGAGCAGCGTCACCCGGGGCTCGATGCTGAGGTTGTGAGGCTTGCCGTTTATCTGAAGGGTGACTGGAACTTTTCCAGGACCCAGGATTTTCACATCCGCCGCAGGTCCTGCCGAAGCAGCCAGCTCTGCCTCCGCTATGATCGGAGTGGAGATTGCCAGACCGGCACTTCTGGACAGAAAAGCGCGGCGGGATAAGCCCTTTTTGGGCTTAACCTCGGGATCGCGGGATCTTGCCATGAAATCCTCCAACTTGAGTTAAAGAATCAACTCGACAAAATACTTCCGTAGCCCACACCAAGAAGATGTGCCGAACGTACGCGAATTCTTCCACAGAAGACTCCGCCGTGCAAGCATCAAAGAACTGCACAGAGATACGGAGATTGCCGAGAATGAGGTTGCCCTGCCTCCTCTGCGGCCATAGGGTCTCCCCTGAAAATCCCCCTGTTTCAGTGAGGACGGACTTCAGCCCGTCCGCGTGACTTCATCAGGTGAAACAGTCATTGAACGCGAGCACCTTCAACTCAGATAGATACGAGCAATGATTAGCCCGGTTCTTTCTTGGGGCTAGAGGGGCGCGGGCTAAAGCCCGCCCCCACTGTAATAAAGGTTTTTTCATGCGCAGGGGCGCACCCCCGGGTGCATGAGTAACTCCCGTGAAAGTGGCCGGCATCTGACCTTTGTGTTTCTTGGCGCTCTTCGTGATCTTGGCGTCTTTGTGGTGTCAGTTAAATGCTTTACCACAAAGACACAAGAACACCAAGGCCGCCAAGAACTGCAAGAAGGCGGATTTTCATCCGCAGTGCTGAACTGACCGACCGCGGCAGCCTGGTCAACAATTATCTCGAGATCAACGGAGAACTGCGCCGCCGGCAGAATGAAGTGCTGAACGATCTGGCGAAGAAGTCGCGTCCGGGGTTCCTTAATCCAAGGTTGAGGCCCTTGACTTTTGACCTCGGACTCTGCAAGTTGGACCTTGAGTAGATCATGACACTGTGAATTGAACAGGAGACGAACATGAAATCGAGTTGGTTATTGGCGTGGGGTATGGTGGGCGTGGCGCTGCAGTGCACAGGCCTGTTGGGGCAGGATGTCGTCAGCTACAAGGACCTCAAAGGTGTGCAGTTCCGCGAATATGAGATGGTCATGACCATCGGCTCGTTCGACTGCGAGGCGACCATCGGCAAGAAATGCCGCATGACCATCATCGTCGAGAACAAAGGTGACAAGCCTGAGATCTTTAACGGCACTCAGTTCTCGATCGATAACAAGGGTACTACCTATCGAGCGGTGCCCCTGGAAGGACAGTCCGCGGCAACGCTGAAAAAGGAACTCGAGCCTGGCGAATCGGGGACGTTCGCCGTAGTCTTCGATGGCCGCATTCATTTCGACCGGCGCGACCCAGCCCATCTCAAGTACGGGAATGTGTCGAAGGTCAACATCATCAGCCGTTGATTTCAAGGCAATCTAAGGGACCGTCGCTTTCCAGCATCCTGCGAAGAGACCACCACTGCCAACATCTCCCTCTGGGCCCTGGTCAACTTCGAAGGACCGAACATGCATTTCTGATAGAGGTTAGGGTCTGTCACAGAATAACAGGCCTACTTTGCTGCAGGCCCTCAGGCCCGCTGGCGAGGCGCGAGCGACGAGCATACCCGGGGCGGTATGTAAGGAGCGAGCAACAAAGCCAGCGGGCCTGAGGGCCGCAGCCCAGAGGGGCGCGGCGGCGGGCGGGCATCTGGTTCGTTGCCGCTCCTCGACGATGTCACCACATCGCCTGCGTCGCGGCGCCTCGCATCTGCCCGCCCGGCGCTCGCGCCAAAGTGGACCTGTTATTCTGTGACAGACCCTTAATGCTGGCCGAGACATACTCGGGCTTGAGGCTTTGAATCTGAGAATCTCGAATACCTTGCCGGCGCGCTTGACTGCCCTCTTGTACTCTTCCTTCAGCTCTCCTCGTGCCTGTGCTTCCTTAACGGTTCGGATCCAAGCCACAGAGTGCCCCCTCAGCGCCTGAAATGGATAGGTCGGGGTTCGTAGTAGTAACCTTTTCGGTAGGCTATCTTGGTCGAGGGGGGCAGATACTCGAGCGCGATGCGATGATAAGAGTTGGGTTTCATCTCCTGATTGGACACGTAAGTCAGGAAATACTTGCTCTTAAGCTCGCGGGCGACTTCGTTGTAGACACCTTTGATTTGATCGTAATCGGTCGGGAAAAAGCAGCGCCCGCCGGTTTTTTCCGCGAGATCGGCCATCTCGGCCTCACGCTTTTGGAAAAACTCCTCGATGTAGTTGTCGTCTCCGAAAAGACGCTTGTAGATGTCGGAAAGCATGATGACTCTGCGTTCGCGGCGGGCTTCCTCCCGAACCATGGCTGTCTTCGAAACGACGTACAGGGTGGCCTGCGATTGAATGGTCGAGAGTGCGGCATCCTGAAAACCAATGCTGCTCTGATTGTTGAGGCAATCGGTTAAAAGGATGATCGCCTTCCGTCCCTCGATACCTTTGAGCTGATCGTGCGCTGCCGTGTACATCGCATCGTACAGGGCGGTTCTCAATCCCGAGTCCACCTTGCGCAGAGCTTTGTGCACGAGCTTCATGTTGTCGGTCCAGTTGAGGATGAGAGAAACGTCGTCGTCGAAGGTAATTACCGAAATCCGGTCGTCGTGAGAAAGAGCTGTGGCGAAATCTTCTGCTGCTTCCTTGAGCTTTTTGAGTTCCTGCTTGACGGTCGCACTCGTGTCCAGGACCAGGACGACTGAAACCGGGTTGGTGTCCAAACCGAAGCTGCGAATCTGCTGGGGAGCACTATCTTCGTACAGCCGGAAGTCTTGGCGGCGCAGATCGGTGACCATGTTGCCGCGCTCGTCAAACACAGTGATGGGAACCTTGACAAGATTGACGGAGACCGCGAAGGTGGGCGTTTGTTGCTGCGGAGCCTGCGCGAATGCTTCGCACAGGAGTAGGAGAGCAGGAATAGTAAGCAGCGGGCGCCTCATTACCGGAATGATATCAGCTTCTCCAGCCGGGACCAAGAATGACGGAAGGCAATAGGCAGCCGGCAGTACAGAGCCTGACAAGCACGAGAAAGCAAAGTCAGACTGCCATCTGCCTGCTGCCGTCTGCCTGCTATTTTCCTCTACCAAGGGTTCGGATCGGTGAGCACACGGATCAGGTTCGCGCGGGAGATGTTTCCGCCGCTTAAATACAGAACAACCTTCTTTCCGTGAATCTCATCCTTGCACCTGAGTGCAGCCGCAAGAGGTGCCGCTCCCGCTCCCTCGGCGAGTGTCCGGGCTCTTTCCAGGTAATGGATGATAGCCTGACGCATTTCTTCCTCATCGACCAGGACGAAATGCTTCAGGTTTTGCCAGAGAATCGACTGGGTCAACTCAAAGGCCACGCGCGTCTGGACCCCCTCGGCGAAAGTGTCGGCGGAGCCGGTCGTCACCAGTTTCTTCTGCTTCCATGATTCATAGGCCGAAGATGCGCGCGCTGCCTGAACTCCTATCACACGGAGCGAGGGCTTCAGAGCCTTGGCGACCAAAGTTGTGCCCGAGCAGCTGCTGCCGCCGCCCACGGCACAGAAAATTACCTCGGTTTCGGGCAAAGCCTCCAGCACCTCAAGCGCCATGGTCGCCACGCCGGCGATCAGGAGCGGTTCGTTTGCGGGGTGGACATATCTCATGCCCCGTGCTGCGGCCAGACTCTCGACCGCCTCACGGGTTTCGTCGAAGTCCTTACCCGAGATCAGGATTTCCGCTCCCCAGGACTCCATGGCTGCGAGTTTGCTCGGGTTGCAGTTCTCGGGCACGCCGATGACTGCCTTCACCCCGAAGAGCCTGCTGGCATAGGAGATGGACTGGCCATGGTTTCCGGTAGATGCAGTGATGACCCCGTGCGCTTTCTCCTCGGCCGATAACGACGCGATCAGGTTGATGCCGCCGCGCACCTTGAATGCCCCGGTCGGCTGGATGTTTTCGTGCTTTACATAAACCTCCGCACCCACCAGCTCGGAGAGCAACGGGTAGTAATGCAGGGGTGTCGGCTTCAAATGCGGAGCGATCCGCCTCCTTGCCTCAAATACAAGGGGCATCCACTCACCCGTAAACATGGCAAGCCTCTCACTAAGAAAGAAGTGACGGATGACGAATGTCGAATGACGAATTAGGGCATTCGTCACTCGTCATTCGTCATTCAAAATCCCCGACACCGTGCCAGTGCGCCTAAGGATGAAGGCGCTACTGGTTCATCGTGGATGGACGTGATCGGGGGCTGGGCATCGGCTTGCGCGGCAAGATCTGGTCACGCATTGCTGTATGGTATACGAACGATGCCATGATTATCGCCGACTGCATCAAATCTCCGCGCTGGATGCGATCGTACACATCCATGTTGGAGTGGTGGGTCCGCGAGCTGTACTCAACCTCATCCTGTATGAACTGGAAGCCGGGAAGTCCGACTGCATCGAAGGACTGGTGATCCGTGCCCCCAGTGTTTCGGATCGTGATCGTTGTGGCTCCCATGTCCTTGAAGGGCTCGAGCCAGGCCTCCAGGATTGGACGCACCTCTTCGTTGCCTTGCAGATAGATGCCGCGAATCTTTCCGGTGCCGTTGTCATAATTCCAGTAACCGGCAAGCTTGGCGTGATCGGGCTTGATTGTAGGGGGCGTGTTCATCGCCTCCTGCATGTAACGCCGGAAATCCTCGCTATCGCGGTTCTCGGGTGGCGCGGGGCGGGATGCGAAGTGTTCGTTGACATAGGCGCGGGAACCCAGCAGGCCTTCCTCTTCGCCTCCCCACAGGGCGATTCGCACCGTCCGGCGCGGCTTCAGCCCCGCGGCCTTCAGGATCCGGATGGCCTCCATCGCGATGGCGCTGCCCGCGGCATTGTCTGTGGCACCGGTGCCGGAGTGCCACGAATCGAAATGTCCACCAAGCATGACGATTTCGTCTTTCTTATCCGTTCCCGGGAATTCAGCGATGACGTTATTATCTGTCAGGTCGCCGTCGACAAAGTCCGCCTGAATGTCCATCTCCAATTCAACCTTGATCTTCGGATTTTTCTCAAGGATCCTGCAGATGCGATTGTATTGCTCCACCGCTACGACAACCTGGGGAGGGACGGGGCGCGCATTCTTGCCACGATCGCCGCCGCTGGCCACGAACAGCGTTCCGCCGTCGCCACGACTGGGTTCCAGGACCGCGGCAACGCCCTCATTCACAAAGAATTCCGTTATTTTGTTCATGAGCTGGCGATTTGGCATTCCCTGTGGCCGGCGCATCATCTGCCCGAACCGGCCAGCCTGGCCCGGATCCGGCGCCTTCGAGAGGTCCGCAAGCTCATCCGCTGAGTAGCGATGCCCCGGAGATGTGAAGTGAGCCTCCACCTGGGGGGAAGCCTGGGTCAAAACGTAAAGTCCCTTCAGCGTTCCCTTGAGTTTTTCGAGGTCAGCCTCGCTGGTGATGTCGACGCGCCTGGCTTCCGCACGAACCGGGCCGTTGGTGCCAGGCGTCCAGGCTTTCGGATAGGCGATCAGCGGTGAGTACACGGGTGCCACCATGTGTGCGGCGAACTTCTTCAGTTGCCAGCTCCGGCCGAACTCGTACTTTTCCGTGTGGACGTTCTCGAATCCCCACTCTTTGAGCTTCTTCATGACCCACTCTTCGGCCTGACGTTTTTCCGGGGAGCCCGCGAGCCTGGGGCCGTAAACATCGGTGAGCCAGCTCATGAGGTCCATAACCTGGGACCGGTTCAATCCTTCGTCCTTTATCTTGTAGATGGCAGAGAGGTCAGCTTTGTCCTGGGCCAATGCCAGGGCAAACACTGCCAGAACTAGTGCAAGGCTGCACGCTGCAATTCTTCTTTTCATAAATGAGTCTCCAGGAAAGTTCTTCATTCGGACAGACACTCATCCGCAGGTCTGCGTTCTCTGCGAGTATCCGCAGGCAGAGAAGCTGGGAATACACCTATACAAGGCTTAATACGTCTGCAAGGTTGGCGTTGTGTTTCTGAAAAAAAGGGCCCCGTCATCCGTGATGTGAATGACGTCCTCTATGCGCACGCCGAACTCGCCAACGATGTAGATTCCGGGTTCGTCACTGAAGGTCATGCCGGGCTGGAGCGGAAGCTTGTTTCCTCGCACCAGATAGGGATATTCATGCCCGTCCATGCCGATCCCATGTCCCACGCGATGGGTGAAATACTTGTACCCCGGGCCGAAGCCGGCATCCACAACGACCCTGCGCGCCGCAGCGTCCACCTCCTCGCAGGGTACGCCTGGTTTCGCGGCAGCCCGGGCAGCGTCTTGTGCCTTCTTTACAATGTCCCAGACTTTTTGCAGCTTCTCCGAGGGCTTGCCGAAGACCACCGTGCGGGTGACATCGGACGAGAATCCTTCCACGCGACAGCCGCCGTCAATCAGGATGACGTCCCCCGGTTTCAGCGTCCTGTCCACGATCGAGCCGTGAGGGGAGGCTGAATTGGGGCCGAAGCTTACAGAGCCGCCGCCCGAGGCGCCCAGACGGGTGTGGGCGAGGGAAACATTACGACTCAGTTCCCCCTGGCTCATTCCTTTGCGCACAGTCCGCAAGGCGGCATCGTACGCCTTCTGCGTGATTTCGCAGGCAAGTGCCATATGATCCAGTTCCTTCTTTGACTTGATCATCCTGCAACCCTGCGTGATGTCCTCGCCGTTGACGATCCTTGCTGAAGGGCATGCCTTCTGCAGGCCGTCGACAACGAACTCCCGAACCGAGGGTTCGATCCCAATTGTGCCCGTAGCGATCTTTCGATCGAGTAAAACTTCCTTGACCAAGAGGTAGGGGCTTTGGTCTTCCTCCCAGGTTCGGATGTCAGTTCCAAGACGAACGAGTTCTCGTGCTCGCCCCTCTTCGAACTTCGGGCAGACGTAGGCTACCTCGCCCCGTGCCGGGATCAGAAGGGCGAACATCCGTTCGCTAAGGCCCCATCGTATGCCCACAAAATACTCCATCGAAGTACCGCCATTCAGGTAGAGGGCATCGAACTTCTTTTGTATCATGAGGTTGCGCGCCTTCTCCATCCGGGCTGCAAGATCGCTTGGAGTCAGGCGGGTTATGCCGGTCGTCATGCTCTTGAGATCGGAAAACGGGTCCTTTGCGGGCTCCTGCGGGAAGACTCGCAAGCTGCTAATTCCGAGGGAGCCGAGAACGGCACTGGTCCGGCGAAACATGGAGCGACGCGAGATGCGCATGATTCCCTCCCATCCATCTGGATATTGCGCCGTATCTTATCCGGTGGAGACGTTTATGCAAATAGAATCCTCCCATTGCGGATTGCGAATTGCGGATTTCGGATTGTTGGGCCCTGGTTCGAATGTCAGGTTCCCCTGAGCTCCAGCAGCGCGAAGCGCCGGCCGCTTTGCGCGGCTTACCAATCAGGCCGACTTTGCCGGAGGTGTCTGACTCAACCCTTCAATCCGCAATTCGCAATCCGCAATTTCAGAAGGGTGAACTTTTCTTATGTCGATTACGTATGTGACATATAGAATGATGGAGTTAGGACAGGCGGGAATAAGATTTGAAGCGTCTCTGAGGAGCTAACCTTATGAATCATCGTAAGTTCGTTGTCACATCGACGGTATCCATGCTTGTGATTGCCGGAATTGTTGCGAGCCTGGCGTTCTACTCGAACGTTGTCGTCAAAGCCCAAATTCCAAACCTACCTGATGCGCTAAGCTACTTACCTGCCAATAGCCAGGTGGTTTTTGGAATGAATGTCCAGAGCTTCGTCAGTTCTCCGATCTACTTAAAGTTCCAGCAACAGCACGGCCAGGAGATAGGGACGGACCTGCAGGAGTTCATAACTGCAACCGGTGTAAATCCTGTGACCGATCTTTATTACATCGTGGCAGCAGGGCGCGCAAATGACGTAAAGAAGGGATCTGGAGTAGCAATTGCTATAGCCAATCCCAAGCACAACTTCAACGTGGGGCAGATCATAGACTTCATCAGGACAAAGGCAAAAACCAACCCCATCGAAGTTTCATATAAAAACGCAACGGTATACATGATCCCTGAGTCCGACGGCAACAAACTTGAGAAGGGTATCGCTTTCCTAAATGATACTGAAGCGGCGCTGGGTGATTTGGATTCCCTCAAAGCAGTGCTCGATGCCCGTGCCGATCCTAAAAACTTGGGGATCGAAGCAAACACAACTCTGGCCGCGCTTATCAAGTCGCTCGATCCGAATCAGATGTTCTGGTTCGCCGGTGATCCCACCAGCATTCTATCCAAGGCTCCGACCAACACTCCCTTCGGCGGCAGCGTTTCGTCAATCCAGAATGTCGTGGGGACTTTGAATCTTGGCGAAGGAGTCGTCGGAAAAATCACGGCAACCGCTAAAGACGCTGCGTCAGCCCAGAAACTTGCAGATGTGGTGAAGGGTTTCGTAGCCCTAGGCCAGCTCGCGGCGGGCGACCAGAATCCGGATCTGACACAGTTGCTCCAAGGAGTTACCGTGACCTTGGACCAGAACAAGGTCAGCCTTGGCTTGAATTTTGAGTACAGCCTGCTGGAGAAGATCCAGCAAAACAAGTTGCAGTTCAAAAAGATATAAGCCAGCCGTATCTCCTCGTTGTCAAGGGCGGAAGGCCGTCTGGTCTTCCGCCCTTTCTTTTTACCAAACGCCACTGCGCGAGCTGGTCGACATCACGAAGCTGTAAGTCTCTGTGTTCACAGTGTCTCTGTGGTAAACCACAGAGACACGCGAGATGATTAGAATAGCTTCGCCCGCAGCAGTTCACGGTTCAGGCGCGCGATGTGCGACACTGAGACCTGCTTGGGGCACTCTGCCTCGCAGGCATAGGTGTTCGAGCAGGCGCCAAAACCTTCCCTGTCCATCTGGGCGACCATCGCCTCGACCCGTCGCTTCCGCTCCGCCTGGCCCTGCGGCAGAAGCGCCAATTGCGAGACCTTCGCTGCAACGAACAGCATTGCGGATGCGTTCTTGCAGGCGGCGACGCCCTTCAGTGGACCGTGGGCGCGGCCGTTGATGTGCAGGCTGCACGTGCCGCAGATCCCCTCACGGCAATCGTGGTCGAAAGCGACGGTTTCCTCTCCCTTTCTTGCCAGGTCCAGATTGAGCAGGTCCAGCATTTCCAGGAAAGACATGTCCGGAGTCGCGTTGTTGAGTTCGTAGGTAACCAGCCGACCCTTACTGGTTCTGTCTTTTTGACGCCAGATTTTGAGAGTTAAACGCATAATGCCGGACTCCTCACTTGTAGCTTCTCTGGGAAGGTTTCGCGTACTCGAAGGTGAGCGGCTCCTTGTGCAGTATCTCTGGTTCGCCGACGCCCTTGAACTCCCAGGCGGCGACGTAGCAGAATCTTTCGTCGTCCCGCTTCGCCTCGTTCTCCTCGGTCTGATACTCTTCGCGGAAGTGGCCGCCGCATGACTCCTCGCGGTGCAGGGCATCCTGCGTTATCAGTTCCGCAAGTTCGAGGAAATCGGCCAGGCGCTGCGCCTTTTCCAGTTCCTGATTGAACTCCTGGGAGCTGCCGGGGACCCGCACGTTATGCCAGAACTCCTCGCGCAGCCTCGGAATCAGCTCGAGAGCTTTCTTCAGGCCGCCGGCGTTGCGTCCCATCCCGACGTAGTCCCACATGACCTTGCCGAGCTCTTTGTGGATTTCGTCCACCGCCCGCTTGCCGGGGATGGACAAGATCTTCTTAATGGTCTCCTCCAGGCCTTTCTCGGCGTCCTTGAACGCGGGATGCGCATCGTCCACCGGCTTGAACTTGGTGCCTGCCAGGTAATCTCCAATGGTGTACGGAATGATGAAGTACCCGTCGGCGAGACCCTGCATCAGGGCGCTGGCACCGAGCCGGTTGGCTCCGTGGTCGGAGAAGTTTGCCTCGCCCAGCACGTACAGTCCCGGAATGGTGCTCATCAGGCTGTAATCCACCCAGAGACCTCCCATGGTGTAGTGCACTGCGGGATAAATCCGCATGGGACTTTCGTACCCGTCTTCTCCGGTGAGAAGCGGTTATAGGCTTTTTCACCGTCATTCATGAAGAGCAGCATGTTTCCTGAGAAATGAACGACGAGAAAGCTACAAAGGAACAGGCCCGTTAACCCGACCAGGAACTTCTTTCCGACGGAAGAGTTACAAATCTGGATTCTCTTGTTCATTGTACTTTCTTTCCAGTGGATTGGTCTTAAAGAGATCGATGCGGCCAAGGATCATGATTGCAGAGTCATCGAGCGTTCTGATAGCAGATTTCAAAAAGCTGAAAGATAACATTCTCTCGCCCCGCATCAAAATATTTCTCCGTCTGCCCCCGAGTGGAAATCCGTGGAAATCTGCGTAAATCCGTGTCCAAGGTCTCTGTGTGTTGTTCGCTGCGGCGGATGACTAGCGGTACCAACTGCAGAATTTCCTCTGAATCTTCGTGATCTCTGTGCCTCCGTGGTGATATTAAAAAAACGCCACAGAGACACTGAGACTGTGGCAGAGGAGTGAATATGAAGCCTGCATCCAACGGACGCCGTCTCGCCAAGGTTGCACTTTGGGTCATCGTCAGCCTCGGCGGGGCAATTTCGCTCGGCGCCATTGCGCTGAACCGGAAAGAGCCCATCAACGCCATGTGGCTGATCGTGGCGGCGGTTTGTATCTACCTCATCGGCTACCGCTTCTACAGTCGCTTCATTGCCCTGAGAGTCATGGAGCTCGATGACCGGCGTGCGACGCCCGCGGAGAGGCTGGAGGATGGGCGCGATTTCGTTCCTACCAACAAGTGGGTCCTCTTCGGGCACCACTTCGCAGCCATCGCGGGCCCCGGACCGCTGGTTGGTCCCACGCTCGCTGCTCAGCTCGGTTACCTGCCCGGCACGCTTTGGCTTCTGGTAGGCGCAGTCCTGGGTGGATGCGTCCAGGACTTCGTCATTCTTTTTGCTTCGATACGGCGCGACGGAAAATCGCTAGGTCAAATTGCCAAGGAAGAGGTAGGCTCGGTCGCTGGCTTCAGTGCGCTATTCGCGGTCATTTCAATCCTGGTGATTATGCTGGCGGTCGTAGCGCTCGTTGTTACCAACGCGCTGAAAGCCAGCCCATGGGGGACATTTACTCTCGCCATGACTATTCCGATAGCCCTTCTTATGGGTGTCTACCTTCGCTTTTTCCGTCCAGGGAAGGTGCTGGAGACCTCGTTGATGGGCCTTTCCCTCGTGTTGGCGGCCGTTGTCGGCGGTCAGTATATTGCGCAGAGTCCCACGCTGGCTCCCTTGTTCACCTTCGACGCGCGGCACCTTGCGTTGATGATCATCGCTTACGGTTTTGCTGCCTCGGTTCTTCCTGTATGGCTCCTGCTGGCTCCCCGGGACTACTTGAGCACGTTCATCAAGCTGGGAACGATCTTGTTGCTGGCTCTTGGAATCCTGGCCGTACGTCCGATGCTGGCCATGCCGGCCCTGTCCCGCTTCATCGATGGTTCCGGTCCGGTATTCGCGGGCAAGATCTTTCCGTTTGCCTTCATCACCATTGCGTGCGGCGCCGTGTCGGGGTTTCACTCTCTGATATCTTCCGGTACCACCCCCAAAATGATCACCAAGGAATCTCAGGCGCGCATGATCGGCTACGGCTCCATGCTGATGGAATCTTTCGTAGGGATCATGGCAATGATTGCCGCGTGTGTGCTTCAGCCGGGAATTTACTTTGCCATCAACAGCCCAGCCGCAATCGTGGGCACGAATCCGGCCGCTGCCACGGCTACGATCAGCTCGTGGGGCTATGCCGTGACTCCAGAAGACATGCAGCAACTGACGAGCCTCGTCGGCGAGCAGACGATGTTCGCCCGCACGGGCGGCGCTCCATCCCTGGCGGTAGGCATGGCTCATATTTTCGCGAGTACGCTGGGTGGGCATCAGCTCATGGCGCTCTGGTACCACTTTGCCATCATGTTTGAGGCACTTTTCATCCTCACGCTTCTGGACGCGGGCAGCCGTGTGGGGAGGTTCATGCTTCAAGATCTGCTCGGACACTTTTGGAAGCCGCTCGGGCGCACGAGTTGGTATCCCAGCGTCTTTCTGTCCGGCGTTCTCATCGTGGCGGGCTGGGGTTACTTTTTATATCAGGGGGTTATGGATCCGCTCGGCGGCATCAACAGCCTCTGGCCACTTTTCGGCATTGCCAATCAGTTGCTGGCTACGGTTGCCCTGTGCGTTGCCACGAGCATCCTCATCAAGATGAAAAAGATTCGCTATGTTTGGGTCACGCTGGTCCCGATGATCTGGCTGGTGCTCGCAACTCAGACGGCGGCCTATCAGAAAATGTTTCATCCGGACCCGCGTATTGGATTTTTGGCGGAAGCAAACCGCCTGAGTGACTCGATCGCGTCGGGAAGAATTCCCCTCGACAAAATCGCCGCCACCGAAAGGGTGATCTTCAACAACCGGCTGGACGCAGTAGTCACGGGTCTGTTGGCCCTGCTAGTCCTGGTGATTCTGGTGGACTCTGCACGCGAATGGATCGCGATCCTGAGCCGGCGCAAGCTACCTGTATTGCGCGAGGCCGAATATGTCGTTTCGGCGATGGCCGAAGACTGATGGGAATGACGAATTACGAATGACGAATGAGGAGCGGATGAGATGAAGATTCTGATGCGGTGGTGGAAGGCTCTCGGACAGGTAATGGGAGAAGGCGACTACGCGCGCTACTGCGAGCACATGCGTACGCGTCACCCGGGTGTCAGAGTGCCGACCCAGAAGGAATTCTATCTGTCCCGTTTGAACGAAAGATACTCGCGCCCAAGCCGCTGCTGCTGAATGAAACAAGCCACGCACAAACGACGGGCACAGAGCCTTGGTCTAAACTGACCGCGTTCTCCGGGATGCACACGTCGTGTCGAACAGTGGGAGTCTCGCGAGAGGCGAGACTCCCATCTTCAAGATTCGCGGCCTACCAATTTAACTTTAAAGCAAATTGAAGCTGTCTTGGATCCAACGACGCTGTGGGCTCACCCGCGCGGCACGAAGAGGGATCCAGGGGATTGCAGAGCGGACTCACATCTGCGACATTGAAGCGGTTGATGACGTTGAACATGTCGGCGATGAATACCAGGTTCGTTTTCTCCCGAATTGAGAAAGCCCGGGAGATGCGTAGGTCCACCATCGTAAAGCCGGGTCTGGTGAAGGAATTCCGGCCCAGGTTGCCGGCGCATCCGAACGGGGGTGATATTGAGGTCGAACCGAGCCCGACAGTTTTAGTGCACGCGGTGGGAATCGTGAACGAAACGTTCTGGATGAACGGCGATGAAACCCCGCCGGAACCGACCGAGGGGCGGTCGGTATTAGAACCAAAATCAAGGTTGAAGTCCGAACCGGTTAGGACTGTATAGGGCCGTCCGGAGGAAAATTCCACAATGGGCGAGAACACAAGATTCCCCAGGAGCTTCCGGCGCCATTCCGCAGAGTCGCGTCCGAACGGGCTCTCGAAGACGGCGCTGGTCACCCATCGGTGCCGCTGGTCGAATGTGGAATTGCTGCGCTCGAGGTTGGGCTGCCGGTTGTCCTGTGGCGACAGGAGCGTCTGCAAATCGGTTGAATCGTCGATGGCGTGCGACCAGGTATAGTTGGAGTTGAATTCAAAGTGCCTCGAGAAACGCTTCGAGAAGCCTAAGGTCATGCCGTGATAGACAGAGTTGCCCGACGACTCCTGCTGCATCACGTCACTCCAAGGCACGGGCACGCCTGGGAAACCGGTTGGGAAGCCAGCCGATTTCGCCAGGGCGACTTGCGTGTCGTAACCGCCGGGCACCAGGCTCGAGAATGATGGATTCGGTCCGGAGGGTCGGAAAAAATTAAAGAAGGCTGCTGTTGCCAGAGGTTGACCTTCGAGAGCCGAGAGGGCGCTTGGACAACCTGCCAGACGACCCAGGGCGCCGGCTGCGGTGCCGGCCGCACCACTGACCACCACGCCGCACGTGCCGGCTGTTGCCGGAACGTTTGCAGTTGGGGCCGAGACTGAAATAGGACTCGAGGCTGGCAGACCGGCCGCCAGAGCATTACGGTAATTGAGGGAGAGCAGCACGGGGTCGGTCGTGTTGACATTTCGCGGGCGGTGGATTTTCAGACCGTGAGTGTAGGTGTATGCCATGCTTATCTTATAGTCTCCCGCTATCTGATGTTCCAGACTCAGGCTGGCCTGCTGGGCATATCCGAACCTGAAATTGGACGCAACGGGCAATGTGAACGGCAGCAGGGGAAGCGGGACGCCGGCAGAGAGGAACTTCTGATTTACAAACAGGGAGTCGGTCAGTTTTGAATCGAATCGCTGTTCGTTTGGGAGGAATCCGAGGGGCAGGGGTCCCTGGTTCAACACTCCCTGAAAGATCGACGCTGCATTCATGGCAGAAGTGGGATTGACCGCGGCAGAGAGGCGCGTCGGCGTCCCACCCCCTGCAAGCAGCTGGGTTGAAAGAGCTCCTTCGGCCGTCGTTGAGTTGAAGCCGACGGCCAGCAAGGGATGGTCGTAAAATAAGCCGTAGCTGGCGCGGATCACGGTCTTGCCATTTCCCCGGGGATCCCACGCCAGCGCGAAACGAGGCGCAATGTTGTTGGTGTCGCGCGGAATTCCCTCGACAATGTTGAAAGCCGCCTCGGCTGCCTGGTTGAGCGGTGTGGCGGCGGCGAAAGTCGGCGTAAATTCAACGTCATAGCGCACTCCGTAGTTCAGGGTCAGCCGGGGATGCACCCTCCAGCTATCCTGTATAAAGAACGCCAGCGGGTAGTTATTAAACGGTTTGTTTGAATTGCCAATACCTTGAATGAAGACTTGGGGCAAGCCCAAGCCGTACGCCTGGGCCGCGCTGATGCTCGGAACCGGAATCCCGGCGATCGATGAAGGCAGTCCGACCTGCGAAGATGTCAGTGCGCCAAAGTTGAACACTCCGCCAAAATTAAGTTCGAAAATCTGCTCTTTCTTGCTCCGGAGCTGAATGATGTTTACGTCCGCACCCACCTTCAGGTTGTGTGCGCCCTTAATCCAGGAGAGGTTGTCATTCCACTGGAAGCGGCGTTCAATCCGGTCCACCGTGGAGAAAGGCTCTCGCCCGAAAAAGGCAAAGCCAATAATGTTTACTGCTACCTGGCCTCCCCCAGGCAGGTCTGAATACCCATAGTGCAGGCCGCGGCGCGCGAACTGGAAGCGCATCTCGTTGAAAACGGTGTTTCCAATCGAGGTGAAGTGCTGCCCGACTAATGCCAGGTCGCGCGTTTGCTGCGTAGAAGTTCGCGATCCCGCATTCTGCCCGAAATTCTGGTTCTGGGCGTTGACCTGGATGCCGGTTACCCTCGCTGGAGAAACATTGACACGCACGAATGATTTGTTGTGCCCGTTCCACTCGTGATCCAGGCGCGCTGAGTAGAAATCGGTTCCTTCGGAGATTGGATAGTTACCTATGAGCTGTCGAAGTGGAACAAATGACGCTGGAAGACGGACGAGATTCGTGCTGCTGCAAGGCAAGCTGGGCGGAAGGCAGTCGATCGGCAGCGGGAAGCGGGACCCGGGAGCGCTCGGTACGCCGCGCAGGGTTGCCAAAACGCCGGGGTCGACGCCGGTCAGGCCGACATTGGAACCAGAACCGGCCAGCGCAAAGAGCGTTGCAGCCACCTGAGCGCCCCCGGGGGCAGCAAGCACGGCGGGATTGGTCACGAAATCGCGCTGCACCGGCGTCAGCAGGAATGTAGCACCCGGCAAGGCCGGTGTGGTGGCCGGGACGAGGCCGAAGTTGTCCGCTCCGATGTTTGTAAAGCCCGTTTCCTGCCGCCGGGTAGTTTCAAACGACAGAAAATAGAAAGTCTTATTCTGCCTGATCGGGCCTCCGAGCGTTGCACCGACCTGGGCGCGCGTGTACGCCTGTTTGACCGCTTGAACATTGCCGGTCAGAGGGTCGACATTGACGGAAAACGGGTTGCGCGCCTGGATACTCTTGTGACGGAGGAAGCCGAATAAGTTGCCATGGACGGTGTTGGACCCGCCCTTGGTGACAATATTGACCACCCCACCTGTGGCGCGTCCGAATTCCGGCATGTAGTTGCTCATGATCAGTTGAAATTCCTGCACAGCTTCCTGCGAAACAGTCGCACGAATTCCATTAGTGGAGTTGTCGACGGCGTCCGCTCCGTCCACCGAGATTTGGTTTGATCGCGCACGCTGGCCCTGGAAGTTCAGTCCGCTTGTCGGTGCGGCGCCGATCGACGGTGCGCTGTCGCGCTGAGCCTGCGAAGCCGTCAGCGTGAAGTTGATATAATTCCTGCCATTGATAGGGAGGTTTTCGATCAGTCGCTGGTTCACGGTCTCAGCGACTGCAGTGCGTCGCACCTCAATCAGTTCCGAGGACTCGGTTACGGTTACCGTTTCGTTTCCCGCCTGAAGGCGCAGATGAGCGCGGAAATCCGCTGCCTGGCCGATGGTGAGCACAAGATCTGGGTTCACCAGCTTGGAGAAGCCTCGGACCGCAACAGTGATTTCGTAGCGTCCTGGGGGGAGACCGACAAAGAGAAAACGGCCGCTATTGTCGCTCTCCGCTTTGCGCGTGGCGCCGGTGCCGATATTCCTCACCTGAATTTCAGCCCCCGGAACGGCCGCCTCTTGTGGATCAAGCACGAGAACCGTTAATTCAACCGTGTTTACTTGAGCCATGGTGAGCGTCGGCGTAAATGACATAAGGACGAGCAAGGTCAAGATCAGAAATCGCCTGAAGCTAGGTTGCATTTTCCTCTCCCTAGTGCGACATTGGGCCTGAAAAAAGGCAATCGCCGGTGACGGTAATGCACGACGAACAGGATACGGGACATTCGTAGCTTTTAGCCGTTCCGCGATACTGGGGGCCGAATTAACGGGCCAAAAGATGGGGGCCATCATAATGAGGGCACCTTCTGCAATCAAGCTCTAAAACTCCGTGCTGATCGCAATTGAATATCCGTGAAAATCCGCGTAAATCCGTGTCCGATTTTTGTGTCTGATTATCTGCCCATGCGCCGGGCTTTCTCCAGGATTGCCGGGCGTGCTTCTTCCATTGTCTCGCGGACGTCTTCGTAGCGCATGGTGCGCTGCTCGAAGGTGCGCTTCTCGAGCGCGCCCAGGAACCTGCGTTCGAATTCCCTGAAGTAGGAACCGTAGATGTGGTAGCTGTCGGCCATGTGGCAGTATCGGCCGACCTTAACGAGCTTGCCGGAGATTTCGGAGATCCGCTGGGCGATGGACTGTTGCAGCTGCACCAGGGCAAAAATGTTCATGAAGGCAGCCTTGTAGGCGTCATTGGAGCGGAAGCGCGCGTTCAGGCTGAGAAGCCGCTCCCCGTCCTCCTCGATGATGCGGCACCAGAGACTTTGAAGGCATGCGGGATCGTAGCAGTCGTTGTCTTCCCACACCTTCCAGGTCACGGCCTGGGCACGGCGGGAGTAAGGAACCTCGGCCAGTTTCCGGCACACTCTCTCGATCTGGTCGAAGGCCTTTAGCCCCGGCACCTCGTAAGAGAAAAGGCGCTGGTGGTAAGTGTATTCCCAGCGCGTGTCGGAGGGATCCTGCCGATTGCGCACCAGGTGATCCTTGATGCCATCGCAAACCTCCATGACGTACTCCTGCAACTCCTCGGGGCCGCCGGGAAAATCCTTGTGGATCATGGGCTCGCTGAGAGGATCGCTGACGGTGATGATCATGGTGGCGTCCTTGCTCGGTGGATCGCCTTCCTTGTCATACTGGGTGTGTATGTTGCACCCTTTGTGGTTCAGCTCGATCAGGGATTCCTCCCAGGCGCGCGCAATGCAGTCCGCCTCCACGTGCAGGACAGGTATTCCGCTCATAGACTCTCTGTGTTTCTTTGTGGTCTTTGTGTCATCGTGTCGTTTTTTAAAACGACAACACAATGACACAAAGGCCACAAAGATTCACAAAAAATTCCGCGACAAAGTGCAAGGATAATCCTCGGATCTGTGTTAACAAAGACGGGTCCATCGCAGGAAATGGAACCGAGGTAAACACAAAATATGGCATATGTCTGGGCGATTTCTCTGGTGGCGGCACTGGGCGGTCTCCTGTTTGGCTATGACTGGGTTGTCATCGGCGGAGCCAAGCCCTTCTATGAAAAGTTCTTCCACCTGACCACCGCGATTCATGTCGGCTGGGCCATGAGTAGTGCACTGATCGGCTGCCTCGTCGGTGCCCTGGTTTCCGGTGGTTTGAGCGACAGGTTTGGCCGCAAACGCCTGCTGATTGTAGCGGGATTCCTGTTCACGGTTTCTTCGATCGGCATCGGCATGGCAAACGAATTTGTCACGTTTGTCGCGTGGCGGATCCTGGGCGGCGTCGCCATAGGCATGGCTTCCAATCTTTCCCCGATTTACATAGCAGAAGTGTCACCGGCCCGCTTGCGCGGCATGTTCGTATCAATCAATCAGCTCACCATCGTGATCGGCATTCTGGCCGCGCAGTTCGTGAACTGGCTCATCGCCGAGCCGGTGCCGGCCGGCGCAACCCTTCAGGATATCCTGAATTCCTGGAACGGGCAGACGGGTTGGCGCTGGATGTTCGGCGCCACCGCGGTCCCCTCGCTCCTTTTCTTCCTCTTGATGTTCGCCGTGCCTGAAAGCCCGCGCTGGCTGGCCAAGAATGGCAAGGACCAGAAAGCGCGGAAGATCCTTGCCCGAATTGGCGGGGATCGCTATGCCGACCAGGCGATTGCTGAGATCGACGCCACTCTGGTCAACGAAGTCGGAAGGGTGAGTTTTCAGGATCTGCTTGAGCCCAAAATGATCAGAATCCTGCTTGTGGGAATCGGGTTGGCCGTCTTTCAGCAGTGGTGCGGCATCAACGTGATTTTCAATTACGCCGAAGAAGTCTTCTCCGCCGCCGGCTATAACGTTTCAGAGATCCTGTTCAACATTGTGATCACCGGAGCGGTGAATCTGCTGTCTACCTTCATCGCCATTTACACGGTTGACCGGCTTGGTCGGAGATTTCTGATGCTGATCGGGTCGGCCGGACTCGCCGTTACTTATGTGCTGATCGGAGCTTCCTACCGTTTTCACAGCCAGGGCATTCACGTCCTACTCTTGGTCTTGCTTGCCATTGCCTGCTATGCCTTCTCGCTGGCGCCGGTCACCTGGGTAGTTCTTTCCGAAATATTTCCCAACCGCATCCGTGGCGCAGCCATGTCGGTCTCAGTGTTCGCCCTGTGGTCAGGTTGCTTTACCTTGACCTACTCGTTTCCCTTCCTGAATCGAAACCTGGGGGCGGCGAACACCTTCTGGATATACGCGGTAATCTGCGTGGGCGGATTTCTCTTCATCCGTGCTCGGCTGCCGGAAACGAAGGGCAAGACGCTGGAAGAGATCGAGCGGCAGTTGGTGGACTGAAAAAACCTGCCACGAATTACTCGAATTACACGAAATAAAAATGCAATTCTCTTCGTGCAATTCGTACTACTTACGATCAAGTCCATTTCCTCCGGGAAAGAATCTGCTCATCGCCGAGGCAGAGAGCACCCAGAGAAATAATGGGACACGGATGAACGGATTCACACAGATCGTCCAGGCAACCCATGCAGTGGAAGCAAAAGCTCGTCTGATCCGTGTGGATCTGTGTTCATCTGTGTCCAGTCATTTCTCTGCGCCTCTGCGGTGAGGTTCTCATTTGCTCATCCGTCTCTTTGAAGGGCCCCAATGATCTCGTCGCCAGTCAAGCCCTTTAGCTGGTTCCAGACATTTGGAGGATAGGCCATGGAATTGTGATGTTTCGCAGGAATTCAGTTGGTGGAGGCTCTTTTAATTCGCCTGCAGCCAAATGTGGACCAACCGGGAGAGGGTCACCGTGCAGCGCAAGGGAGTCAAGGTAAACGAAGATGGCTTCCCTGAGATTCTCCAGAGCTTCTTTTTCGGTTTTGCCGTCGACATGCAATCCATTGAAAGCAGGACAATAGGCGTGAAACCCTCCCTCATCTGGTTCCAAGACGATTGCTATCGACAGATTGAGAGCTAGGGATTTGCTCATCGATTTCTCTCCTGGCCTGCAATATTGGCATCATACCCTGCCCCCCATGCCAAGCCGATGGGAATTCCATAAATTTGATGAGATTTATCGGCTGCTGAACCCAATTCCATCAGGGGTGATGAGGGATATCCTCTCATGCGAACGATCGAACCACATACCGCCGAGCGTCACTCTGTGCCGGACAACCCACTTTCTCTCCCGCTTGCCCTTCGCCATCGAGTAGACCCATCGCCACTTACCGACCTTGAAGGGACTCATCGATTCGCACGATATCCCGGCCCCCGGCCCCGGTCTTAATCCCCTCTGAATTGGGTCATCGATTTCCGATGCAGAACTCGATCGGCTGACAAAGCAGTTCGAAGAGGTCTCAATCCCCTCTAAATCGGGTCATCGATTTCCGCCGCGCAGATCCCGGCCTCACCGTGCAGTTCACGGCAGGAACGTCTCAATCCCCTCTGAATCGGGTCAGTGATTTCCACTCGTCAACTGTGGCCAGGTTCCTGACGAGGTAATGAGGTCTCAATCCCCTCTGAATCGGGTCATCGATTTCCGCTCACGGCCTTTGACAAGGCTGGGGTAAAAGTGGCCGAGTCTCAATCCCCTCTGAATCGGGTCATCGATTTCCGCCGAGCAAGAGATCGATGTGAAGGACAACCGGATCGCTGTCTCAATCCCCTCTGAATCGGGTCATCGATTTCCGCGTTGAAGAAGTGGGAGGCTGATATGGCCTCATGGCGCGGTCTCAATCCCCTCTGAATCGGGTCATCGATTTCCGCATTGACCAGGAAGAAGACGCTCCTATTTCAAAGGAGGTCTCAATCCCCTCTGAATCGGGTCATCGATTTCCGCCTGGGGGCCTCTGCGCGGGAGCATCACAGCCGAAGTCAGTCTCAATCTCCTCTGAATCGGGTCATCGATTTCCGCTAGTGAGTGGCGAGCGTTGTCTGTTGAGGGAAAGATGTCTCAATCCCCTCTGAATCGGGTCATCGATTTCCGCATTGCGACATTACATAAACTCGCAATTTGGATCCACAAGTCTCAATCCCCTCTGAATCGGGTCATCGATTTCCGCCGAAATTGGACTCTCTGTTCGGGTTCGCGCCTCTCCGGTCTCAATCCCCTCTGAATCGGGTCATCGATTTCCGCGATGCAACCCGGCCCGCGACCAATCGCTTAGAGCCCGTCTCAATCCCCTCTGAATCGGGTCATCGATTTCCGCCCTTTCATCTACCTCCAAAGGTTTGAATCCCATGACGTCTCAATCCCCTCTGAATCGGGTCATCGATTTCCGCTCGGCGAAGCAGCGAAAGTTGCCCAAGAGCAGTTCGGCGTCTCAATCCCCTCTGAATCGGGTCATCGATTTCCGCCATGTTCTGGGGAGCGGCTTATGGCTGGGAATTGGCTGTCTCAATCCCCTCTGAATCGGGTCATCGATTTCCGCCAAGATCTGGTCAATGCAGCAAACACGTACAACCAAGGTCTCAATCCCCTCTGAATCGGGTCATCGATTTCCGCGAGGAAAGACCGGCTCGAAGGTGATGTCAATCTGGCGTCTCAATCCCCTCTGAATCGGGTCATCGATTTCCGCTAGGCATGTCCTACCCGGAGGCGGACGGTACCATGGGTCTCAATCCCTTCTGAATCGGGTCATCGATTTCCGCAAGACGGATAGGGCTGGAGACTTTGGCGGAAGAAGAGTCTCAATCCCCTCTGAATCGGGTCATCGATTTCCGCAGCTTAAAAAACGAACCGAGCGATCCGCCGGTCCATGAGTCTCAATCCCCTCTGAATCGGGTCATCGATTTCCGCGACTGGAAGCGGTCTACTTTCCGTACGTTCCGATCAAGTCTCAATCCCCTCTGAATCGGGTCATCGATTTCCGCGCTGATTCTCACCGGCTTCGGCTGGGCACAGGAAGCGGTCTCAATCCCCTCTGAATCGGGTCATCGATTTCCGCCGCGACTGGCAACACATTGTCGGCGGCACACCAGAGATGTCTCAATCCCCTCTGAATCGGGTCATCGATTTCCGCTGTCGAGAAGGCTCTCGATGACCTTTCTCTGGTTCTCAGTCTCAATCCCCTCTGAATCGGGTCATCGATTTCCGCATGAAGCACACGGCGGACCTGGTTAGGATACGTGTGGTCTCAATCCCCTCTGAATCGGGTCATCGATTTCCGCCTCAACCGAGGCTACGGGCCTGGCCCTTGTCAACGTGAAGTCTCAATCCCCTCTGAATCGGGTCATCGATTTCCGCGAGGCCAAAGTGAATTCTGCGTGGATGGGCACCTATAAGTCTCAATCCCCTCTGAATCGGGTCATCGATTTCCGCGTTCACGAGTCTCATCGAACCGCCCAGAGCAATACGTTGGTCTCAATCCCCTCTGAATCGGGTCATCGATTTCCGCTGCGCAGGGGGCCGTCAACGCCACGACGACCGTGACGGTCTCAATCCCCTCTGAATCGGGTCATCGATTTCCGCCGGACCGTGCTGGAGATTGACGGTCCGGCAGAAATTGAGTCTCAATCCCCTCTGAATCGGGTCATCGATTTCCGCGGATTCAAGCTCGACACCACCATCGGCATCGCCTTTAGTCTCAATCCCCTCTGAATCGGGTCATCGATTTCCGCTTCGGATCACGATCCTGTCTCCGACGGTTATGTTGGGTCTCAATCCCCTCTGAATCGGGTCATCGATTTCCGCGCCACCTTGGCTAACGTGATGTGGGATCTCGGGGCACGTCTCAATCCTCTCTGAATCGGGTCATCGATTTCCGCAAGAGGTCATCCACGAAGGCGGCAAGAAAGCAAGAATGTCTCAATCCTCTCTGAATCGGGTCATCGATTTCCGCCTCAACTTCCAACGGACGACCAGCGCAAGAAGTACGAAGGTCTCAATCCCCTCTGAATCGGGTCATCGATTTCCGCCAATAAGAGCAATAGCAAAGCCACCCGTTGGGGAATTGTCTCAATCCCCTCTGAATCGGGTCATCGATTTCCGCGCCGGCAAGAATTCCGTACACATCCCGACTCCCGAGGTCTCAATCCCCTCTGAATCGGGTCATCGATTTCCGCTTCTCGGAAAGGAGTGGAACTGGGGTTGGGCTGCTTTTGTCTCAATCCCCTCTGAATCGGGTCATCGATTTCCGCCCTGTTGAAGGGTGTCCAAACTGGAGTCAACGCCAAGTCTCAATCCCCTCTGAATCGGGTCATCGATTTCCGCGTGCCTCCTCAAGGATGTTCAGACACTGACTACCCGTGTCTCAATCCCCTCTGAATCGGGTCATCGATTTCCGCCAAAGTCAGGTTGAAATTGGTCTTATCCGGTTCATCGTCTCAATCCCCTCTGAATCGGGTCATCGATTTCCGCTCGGAGACCGTGTTTTTAAAACGAGGATTGCTCCGTTGTCTCAATCCCCTCTGAATCGGGTCATCGATTTCCGCTGATTATCCTAGCACACGCACTAAGGAAGCTGCCTATAGTCTCAATCCCCTCTGAATCGGGTCATCGATTTCCGCAAGAAGTTGTCCAGGCGTGGGATGCTTACGACAAGGCGTCTCAATCCCCTCTGAATCGGGTCATCGATTTCCGCGGTGACATAACCCACGGGATTAATAAGTGTAATGAACGTCTCAATCCCCTCTGAATCGGGTCATCGATTTCCGCAGCGGCCTCTGCAACTCTCTTGATTCCAGACACTTAATGGTGCCGTTTTCCGAACCTCGATCACAGGCCGATCCGCAGAGTGTTCAGTCTCCGTGTGAAATCGCTCCTAAACAGGGCTTAAGTCATCCAAATGCAATACTATAGGCACGTTTTCCGAACCACCCCATTTCTAATCGCCGTTTGACGCAGCACAGTTAAGCATCTAAATAATAACGAGTTTTGGCTCCAAGAAGTTCTAGTTTATAAAAACGCTGGCGCGCTTAAAGTCCGGCTGTATGTACCGGCATTCCCACCTTGGTTAATATTAGAGAGGGCACACGTTCCGCCGCATGACGTGATACCCGACCAGAGTAGCCGTTGCGGCCGGTAATGGCTTAGGGCTGATGCAGATCTCAGTCCTCACGCGGTCGGACCGGCCTGCGCATTGGGTAAAGATCTACCTCCAAATCACCCTCCAGCAAGGCGCGCCACTTCTTGCCCCATGCGGCCCTACGCATCCTATCCGCCATGGCAGGTCCAGTGCTATACAGCTCAATACCTGGAATGCACCAGACCTCTTCATTCTCCACATCGATCGCAGTCGAAACCAGCCAGACCTTCAAGCTGCGGTCTGGCGGATCGAGTTTCGTGGCTAGGTAATGCCCAGCCTGCTCGGCATCGCGCAGTTTTACGCGAGCCGGAGAATCCTTGTCTTTTGGGGTGTAGCACTTGCATTCAACAAGGAGCACCTGATTGGCTTTAAAGCCCACCAGATCTGGCTTGCATGGTTTGTAGGGGTCTCTGGCTGCTCTGGGCAGGTAAACGCCACGACTCTCCAGTAGGGCAGCTTTCGGACTGCGGCGCACCTCGTAACCGGCCTTCCATAGATGATCCGCGACGCGCTCCTCGAAAAAGGCTGTGACCACCCTCTCTTCGGTACGAACATCGAGCACAACCCAACGCTTGTTCTCCTCCAGAAAGTCGAGCACGAACCTCTCCGGTGCGCCCTCATCATCATCCTCGTTCTCCGGGATGTACATTTCGGGCCCTTCGATGCCGGGAGCAATGCGAAAGAAGGGAATGTCAATCAATGCCAGTTTCTCGCGCCGTGGTCGAAGGAATCCTTTCTTCTCCTCATAATCGTAAGACCAATAAGTGGACAGCACACTGGCATCCTCGCTTTCGGCGCGTGGTTCGTGATTGTGCAGATGAAATAGGCGGCGAACGCCCTGACCGAACTGAGCCGCCAGCATGGCGATTGCCGCCATGCTTTTGCGCCCTCCGGAAAGGCAGAGGTAGACAGCATCGTCCCTGTAAATGTCGCGTACCAGAACCAGGAGCATTTCCCGGAAAGCCGCGGCACTCTGGCGGTCGGTCACGTCCTCATAGGGAATACGGATGCGGCACACCGGACGCTCTCGCGCGGAGCCGTCGTTGTCCGTCAGCAGGGAGCGCTTGAGATACTCGCGATAATCTCGAACGTCCCGGGCAAAGGTATAGCACTCGATGGTCCTTATCGGCTCATCGAGGTCATAGTCATATTCGGGGATTTTCACTCCTGAAACATCCGGCAAGATCTCCCATCTCCGCAGTTCTTCGACTATCTCACGTTCGCAGGCATCAGCCATCGGGGCATTAGTGCCCACGGTCACCAGCCGATCGATTGGGATCTTGCGATCGCGCGCCAGCGCATAAAACGCGCCAGTTGCCACACCGGGTGAAAGTCCAAGCAGGCAGGCCAGTACGTTCATCAGCTAATACCTATGACAGTCAGGCGAGACTAAAGCTAATCGCTGGCCGACCAAACCTGATTGGTTGGCGAGTGAATCCTAGGTCAACCACTTGCGGAGGCTCAATCCCCTTCGTTGCAAGCCAGATCAGTTTGCCTGTGGGTAGCCGTAACGCATATACCTCTCTGCCCAAGAACATGCTCTCTGTTGGCGCAGGCATAGAAGCTTGCTGGCCAAATTCATCGCGGTACTGTAGTGTTCCAACTCTCTAAACTTTGGACCCACTGCAGCCCCTCGCGGTGCCTGTCTACGGGCGGTTTTATCTCCTGGCTTTCTGACTGGATTTCCGATTGATGGACCTGCTAGCCTTCTTATCTATCACACTCATTTTCTTGAACCTCCCAAGCCGGAAGGCCCAGCCGAGGATCTGGCCGGCGGTTTCAGCAGATGCCTTTGTGTCGATCCGCGCCGCACACTCATTGTGTATTGTACGGTAATAGCGGACTGTCTGGTTGCTTCGTACTGCACCACTCACGGAAAGCCGCCGCGCCAGTTCCAGCGTTTTCTGCCAATCGGCTTTCGCTCGTAGGTGAGCGATCAGCTTGCCTACCTCATTCAGGTCGACATCGGCTCTTACCCATGCATCGGCCAGCGCCCGCGCTGTCTCCATTTGTTCCTTCGTGATTTCCATCGGGTAGCTCTCCAAACAAAGCACAATGGCAATCAGTATGGCTCGGTCACCGCGACTCTCGAGGTGGGCCAGCGCAATATTTCACGCAACTTCTCCACCTGGGGTTCGAGCAGCAGTTCCTCAGCTTTCGCGCCCTCCAGCATATCAATCACGAATTCAGCGAGATCAGCACCTTCCATGGCTCCCCTTTCTGCGGAACCCATGAAGCATGCCGAGGAAAGTAGCCTCAGTTCGATAGCAGTCAATGCGATCGATCCGAATCCCAGCGGCTTACCGCCACCCAACTTGAGCCTGAAGGTTCCGTCCAGAGAGAGCGCAAAAAACAGCACACCCAGAAGGGGGCCTTCCAAGTTGATGAATGACATCCTGGCCATGAAGAGGGTTTTTTCCTGAACAACTTCACAGCGGTCTCCCTCGGAACCATCTGCAGGCATGTTGTGAAAGTAAAACTTCCGTCCTTTCTGAACGCCATATTTATCCACATAGGCCGGTGGCAACCGTTGGCCAGAAGCCTGGGGAGCGTGGAGTGGAATCAGTGACCGCAAGCTCGTCTTCGCCTCGCCGGCCGGCAAGGCGTCCTCGAATCGAACCAGGGAAATATGGGCCTTGGTTCCGCCGGTTCCGAACAACGCGCATGCGGGACACGATCGGTCCCCAGCACGGCATTGACCTGTGTCTTTCAGATGGCGAGGAATGTCTACCTTGGTCAAGCTTACATGGGACGGGGAAACTGCCTCGGCAACGCTGCGGACACAGCCTTTTAATGAGGCCGCGGGAATCGTGGGCTGCCCCCCTATCCGATAACATCCCCGTGCTATTGCTCCCTTGGAAAAGGTAAGGTCCTCGCTCAGTTCGTATCGCCCGGAGGCGACAAACAGAGGGGTGAGGGTTTCCAGCACAAGCGTCAGATTTCCGCTGTAAAATCCATCGTCGGCGCACAGAGTCTCAATGCCATGGGGAAGGGGACGTCGGGTCACCGATTGGGGAAACGGCACGAAATCATACGGCTTTGGTGCGAGCGGTACCTGCCTTTGGGTATAATCCCCCGGGCTCATGGCTTTACCTCCGGTCTTGGGATTGACACAACCCGCACAAAACGCGTGAGGCGAATTACTCCGGACTGAAAGTAGTCGCGCGTTTCAATCGCAGCCATTGTCTTTTCCTCCGTCCATTCGACCGGATATGCCAACGGATTCGGGATGCGTTCCTCTCTCCAATAGTGATCACCCGGCCGCCTCTCGCCCCACAGGAGGACCCGGTTCTCTCGAACTTCGTCAAAATGGTGCGTAGACCAACCGTCACCGGGCGGCGCAATGGCGTCTTCCGCCACCAGCATTGCGCGAAATCGATCGGGCCCATTCGGGCACGGTTCCCATCGAACCTCGGCGGTGGAGTGAAAGACCCTGCCTCGCTGCCATAGAAGCTCGGGGCGCGATTTCAGTTCGGATAGCCATTCCCCGCCTGCGTTGTCCAGCTTAACGGCCTCGACTTTTTCCAATTGGCAGAATGCGCCGTCAGCCCAGTGATCGGCCAGCACGCGCACAACTTCAGCGCGGGATAGACCTTCTTTCCAATACGCCTTTCCGATAGTCATGACTTACCCCCTGGCCAATGCTCGACGGCCCAAGCCCAATGATTGACCGTCGCACCCAGGAGCTTCTGGACTCTTTCATGATCGATGACGCTCACTGCCACTCGTCCATATTGTCCCGATTCGGCAAGTGTGGCTTCTTCTGGGAATTCGGCATAGTTAGGCTTGGGAAACACCAGATTGTATTGTTCCCGTTGTTCGAACTCGAATGCGCACAAATCGTACATGTTTCTTCCAAAGTCGAATAGGTTTCTGAGGACGGCAGTTTGCCCCGGATAGGCAACCGTGGCTTTAATGAACTTCAGTGAAACGGATCCGAAGCCTTTGGATTTCCCAGAACCGATGGCCACAAGCCCGTTTGACAGGTCACGCAGGGCAATGGCGATCATCCCGACCTGCCAGAGCTGGTAGTTCCGAAGGGAGAGGGTGGTCTCGAAATCGCCTCGGGTGAGAACCTCCATGTTAAAGGGCCCGGCTGCAACGGCGCCGGAAATTCTATCTATGGCCACCCCGTCCCGCTGTTCGAGCTTCACTTCATCGGCGTTGGTTGGGTAAGCGTCGTCAATCCGCATATGACTGCTCATGCGGGTGTTGCCGAAGGTCCGACATGCGACACACGAGCCGGCATAGCGCGCCGGCGTCTGTTCTTTCTTTCCGAGTGTCTGGCCACACGAATCTTCGTCGAACGGGTCGCAACACCACCGTGCATTTCCTTCGGGTCTGACAGCACGCGCCACCCGCTCGCAGTGCGCGCGTAGCGTACCCTTCAAGCTGCTCCCGGGAAGGTATACCGTGGGATGACCTGTCTCAGGGTGCGTCGTGCGGACAAAGTTCATGTCCAACATCATGGGATCGGCGCCGCCCTCGCGACCCGATTTGATGAGCAGAGGGGCGTTATGCGGGGAAAGCCGAAAGGTTATAGACAGTTCGTTCAAGATGCGCTTGTGCATTGCGGCCTCCTTATTCCTGCTGCCCCAGACTCTGAATGCATTTGCCGATTCGTTTCTCAAGCTCGGCCCACACCACCGGAGATCCCTTCCCCGTAACCAAGTATTCCGACAATGCCTGGCCGTCCACAATCTCGGATTTGGCTTCATCCACAAATAAGCGAACGTTTCCCAATCCTCGGCTCTTGCCGCCGCCGAGTGGAAGGTGGCCGCCCATCATTTCTCGCATGCCCAGGTAGAGGAGTGGCTCTTCGTACTGCGGATCTGCGTTTTCGACCATGATCTGCCATTGAAAGGCTACGCCGGGCGGAACCACCTGGCTGTCGTACAGCGCTCCATCCTTTGCGGTTTCCGAATCGCGATCGATTGCCACGTTAGTCCTAACTTCATATCTTCTCTCGGCCCACATCTCGGGCTGAACAAGCGTCAGATCTCGGACCATGACTTTAGAAGCCAGCCATGGCGATCCGAAGAGGCGGCAGACACGGCAGGTGTGTGATAGGACTTCTTCAGCAAGCCCCGCTTGGCCGTTTTTGTATTTGGAGCGCAGTCCATCCATCTCATCGTTGTTCAAGCACCGGCCGCGCTCGTCGAGTGGGTCACATGCCTCGCCGGGTGATGAAGAGCGAACTATCCGCTCGATATGGGCCCTTAATGCACCTTTGAGAGAAGATCCGGGTATGAATGGCCGTCTCAACTGATCTTTGAAAACGGCGATGTCGGTGGCACTCATTCCGTCCTCGCGACCCGTTGCGACGCGTAATGCTGTCTCCAGCCGGAGAGTGCCGCAGAGAGTCAACCTTCGCTGAAAAGCTGTGAAATCGCTTGGCTTATATAAAGGGAATTTCATTGCTCACCTCCGGCCAGCCCTTTCTCGTTTTTATAATAAACAAAGGCGTGCTCTAGATAGGCGACGAATCGGCAGGTGAGCAGCGACCACACTCGATTCTTCTCCTTCTCGTCGGCCGGTGAGGGCGCCAACTCCGGCGCCCGCTTTCGAGCGCGCTCGAGCAGTGCTGTCGCGCTGTTTTTCAGCTCCTTCAGATGATCGAGGATCGAGTTGCCCAGAGATTTCGGATGGCCTGCATTCCAGGTCCTCCGGTTTGTGTCGCGTCCCATCTGATAGCGAACGAAATCCTCCACGATCGGGACGCTGCCGGTCTCTCCAGCAATTGCCACGAGGTTGCTCATTTGCTTTCGCTCGAGCTTGTGGTTGCCGGCAAAATAGGCCTCTATGATTCTCTTCGCTACGTCCACTTCCATGGAGGAAGCCTGATCGATCATCTCATCAACTAAGAGCGGCCAGAGTTCGGATTGCCCGGATATTGCCGATGGTTGAGTGCTCATAAGGAAACAGCCTCCTGATGGAATGCTGAGCAGATTTTTACAAAGCCAAAGCCTCGCTCCCGATCGTCGCCTGCGCCCTCGGATTCCAAGGTGGAAAGCGCATCGAGGAGTATCCTTAACGCGGCCGGATCACCGGCATGATCGAATCGGTACAGAAACACGCTGCCGGCAGTGATCGCACGCCGAGGGGAGCGCATTGTGCCTGAGCCCACGTTCCATCCACTCAGAGGTCTGGCGGAGGAGAAGCCTTTGACAAGGCTGGCCCCGTGAAGCTCCTCTGGAAGCGAATCGGAGGGAAGGCCGAGGTGCGGCCAAATCGTGTCGCTGAGCAGGTCGATGCTGAAGAACAGAGAACCCGGCGGCCAGGGAAGATCCGTGCCATGCGCCGAACGGAGAGCAGCGTTGAACAGCGCCAGCTGCGCTGCCAGACAAGAACCTCGCACGGCACTGAATTCAGTTCCGGCTCTCGCTGCCAAGGCCAGCAGCCTTATGTTTTCTTGCGGAATTTCGCGTTTGGGAGTGGCGTGCGCTTGCACTTCAATTGAGACCAGTCCAAGGCCGCGTCCGCTGTCTCCACCCAGATATTCGATTTCGCGCAGCCGCTGAGCCAGCAGCGGAGATCGAGTCTCATCGACAACGACGACGCCCATAAGCTGAGTAGGCTTTAAGACCTCATGCGCTTCTTTCCCTCGTCGGCCTGTTGCCATTTGATCGGCAATGATTTCCATTGTATAGAGAAGTTCATCCGCAGCAGTACACCTGGCGCGATCAATGGCCGTCTTTGATAGGCGTTGAATCCACAGGTGCGGCTGATAGCGCTTGCCGTCGCTGCTGTATTCATAAAATCCCTGTATTGGATCGAGATCGGCGCCGCAACCCTCACGCTCACAAACCGGAATCTCAACGTGCCGGCCCCGCTCGATCTGTTCTTCTAGAAGGTAAGTGGCAAACAAGCAGTCTCTCACCCCGTGTTTGTTCTTGTCCTCAGTGTCGAGCAGCCCCGGATAGTGCTTGCAGGTACGGGCGGTGGCCGGAAAGGGCAGTGGAATGGTCTCAAAAGCGGGATAGCAGGGACTGAAGCGAGGAGGAGAAGGCGAGCAAAAAATCCTGGCATATTCACAACCCTCGCTGCCGGAATGCAGCGGATGGCCGCATTCCGCGGCCAGTTTTGCGCCCAGAGCACCGCGCAGGACGGAACCGGACAGGTAAAGTGCTGAACGTTCTCCGTAGGAGCCGGGACGGGAGTCGCCCGCCAGCAGGGGTGACCGCAGGCGCACGATTACTTTCAATGTGGCCACTGATCTATCTCCTTGAGCACGTCTTCATTACTAGCGAGTTCACCCTCTATCTTCACCGCAGCCTCCAGTCGTCCCCAGCCAAGCCCACGCGTTTTGCCGCCGCCGACGGACCTCGTGAAAGTCAGGGCGGCGAGAAGCAGCGCGACTTCCATCCGGTTTTCGACAGTTCCGCGAATGGAACCTGTGAAGGACACAGCTTCGGCCGGATGAAAGGTTTCAACGCTGAACAAGCGGTTTTCCTGAGCTGTTCGAAGGGCCCGACTTAAACTGACACCCGCACGCAGTTCCGTGCGTCTGGCTAAGTGCCTCCACTCGTTTTCCGGCATTTTCACCACAGTGGGGTTCGCCGTTAGACGGAGGTCGCTAAATTTCAGTAAACTTCGTGTTGAGGGAGTTCCGAATACGCGGCACACGGGACACAGGTCATCCCTCTGACATAAGGCGCGTGGCGGCGCGCATCCAGGCCATTTCCATTGGTTTCCGTAAAGTGCGCGCGCAATCTGTTCGCTGGCGTGTCGCGTTTTGCCTTTGATCGCGGAGCCAGGGATCACCGGCGATCCGTCAGCCAGCTTGACGATTGGCTTATCTGCCGTCGAGTCAGCCAGAGCCCCTGAGCCGATGCTTACCGGGGAATCGAGAAGCAGCCTGAGGGCAATTTCAATTCTCATTTTCTTTCTCCTCGGGCCGAGCATCGATTTTCAACAATCGCATTGCCATTTCCACCTCTCGCTCGACCTGGGATGGTTCATCCACTGCAAGCAGGTTGCGCACCTCGTGTAAGTCCTCCCATACCGATTGGAATTCCACCCAACCGGCGTCTCGATGAGAATCAAGCCAAGGCCACATATCTTGGCGATTAGAGCGTGCGCTCAACCAGTCGGACTCAATCTTCTGTAAGACTTTCTGATGAATTTCTTTCATGCGATATTTCTCGCGCTGGTACCGAAGCCATGGCCATAGCTTGCCGACGCGCCCCGCATCCCGGAAGAGATCGCGGAACGCTTGCGACTGCGATCCTGGAAAACCCGCATGCTTCAGAAGGCGCGCCTGGTTAAGCAGGCGTTCCAACTCAATCAAGCTGAATGGCCTTCCGGTAATCGATATCCGTTCGCGATTGCCAAGTTGATAGGAATAGGCCTTGGCACGTAGGACTTCGATATTCGACGCCACCATACTTTGCGATTTCAGAACAGCGAAATCCACAGCACCTCGCCTTTCTGAATGGGCCCTCTTCTTGGCGCTCTTCAGCAGTTGTTCTGCAATATCGCGCATGAAACGAACCGGGTTGTCAGCATGTGCGATGACTACGCCCGCGGACATGCTGGGGGCGGGCTTCCACTCCTTGTTTTCCAGTTCGGTACTGAAGCCTTCGCATATATCCAGAGTGACCTGTAGTGCCGCGCTACCTGGCACAAATAACAGTACGTCGTCTCCGCCAATAGTGAGGACTTCGAATGCATGAATGCCGCTGGCAGGTCTCAGATTATCGGCAAGCGAGCGGAACACGATGGCGTCCATCGCACAATGCAGGGCATCAGACTTGTGACTGTATTCTTTTAGAGTCTTCAGGCTCGAGAGATGCTTGCCCACCGCGTCGCCATCAGCATAGATGAGTGCCACCATTTTTTCGGGATCTGCCTTAGAAATGTCAGTCAGATCTCTAGCGGGCTGGACATGGGACACCCCATTCGGAAGTGCGCTTGTATAGAAATCACTGGGGAGAAGTTGCTTCTCGAACCGTTGGAAGTACTCGAGCTTGCCCTCTTTCTCTTCTCCGCTTTGCTTCACCTTCTGAATGCAAACCGAGCAGAGATAGCGCACCTCAGTGTCTTTTCTTGGGTCGCAGTCCGAAGCAGGGCGTGATCCGCAAGATGCGCAGCGCCGGGCCAAAGGTGAGACCTCGAAGAATGGCGATATCCTCCGGCTTTCTTTGGCGCGTCTCAGCATTACGCCAGCAGCCCTGACCTGTTCACCGAAACACTTTGCGAGTAATTCAGAGGTGACCCGCAAATAGGTTGCCGTCAGGCTGGCGGCTCCTGTGGTGCGGACGTAAGTTCTTTCCATCTCGCGACAAATCCCTTCGGCGAGCCCTGCCGGGACGATCGCCAGAATGCTCCCCCCGCCTGCATATACGACGCAGCGCTCGTCGGGCAATCCCCGGCTTCGAAAAGCCTGGCGCAGTGCCGCCGGACCATCGCCTTGGGTCAGATCGCGAACAATCTGACTTGCGCCTCGAATCTCGGGCAGTTTGATCGATTCAAAAACGAAATCCTTGATTCTGTCCGCGTCGGCGCTCACCAGAGCGAGCCCTCCGGCCGCTTCTTCAACTTCGCGACTCAAGATCCGGTCCTGCAGAACTGCAGTGAGAATCTCATCCACCCAGCGTTTGATTTCCGGCGTTTCCGTCATCGCGTTACCTTTTCGAATGACCTTCTTGTTCTCTCGCGAAAGGCTTTCTGGAAACCGGTTTCCCCTTGCATTTAAGCCTTCCCCATCTATGTGGACAATCCGTCGTCCGGCCTTTATCCGTTGTGTGCCGTTGAGTTCGAGGTCTTAATCTCGTATTTGCCGAGGCCGAAGGTGGCCCCCTTGCCTATGTGGAGATAGCTCCCCAGCAAGAGATGAGACCAAAATGGCTCCAATTCGCCATGAAAACCGAGATGACCCGTAAAGCCGCCCAGGAACATCTCCTTCTCCTGACGATTGGAGTAGCGGCGCCAATCCTTCCACTCAAGACCGTTCCTGACCAATCTGATGGCCTGAGCGTTCTTGACCGCATCCGACATTCTTTCTTCCCATGTGCCATCGCAATGAAAAAATGAGAGCAGGGAAAGCCTTCTCGCCAGGTTCCGAAACACGACATGGAACTCGGGTGAGTCGCATAGATGTCTATCGAACTTGAGCCGTGTGGGAGTGAGGAAGTGTAAGCCCACATCGATAAAAGGCGCCGGGCGCGGTTGGATCTGTTCCAGGTCTCGGAGCATAGTTGGCTCGTGTCCATCCCCATCCAGGGAGAGATCCCGTAGATTCAAATCCGTAGCTATGCCAGCTGCACTGACCCGTAGCATCTTGGTGACTTGATAGCGGCCCTTCCCCTTTCCGATGCCTTGAATGCCCATCAATTCGAATGCTGTGAGGAAATAGGGCAGGTACCGAATCGCCCGCCCGACAAGCACGAAGTCAAAGGCCAGGGTATCTCCTGGGGAGTAATCCGTCTTCTCTTCCAAGGGAGGTTCCAGAATGAAAGGCTGCGGGATTTGTCGAAGACCGCTGGGCCCGCCATCCCTTTTGGCCGCGACGGGCTCAAACACGTAATGGTATGGGCATGCATTCGGATCCGGTACTCTCGCGGGACCGAGGGATTGACAAAAACATCCTACTCTCTGGAGAGCGTGACCAAGCGCTCCCCGAAGGCAGGATCCCTTGTATGGTGGCAACAGCAGACTGTCTCTTGCTCTTGCTTCAATGCAAAACTTCGCGAACCTGAGGGAGAGGAGCATACGCACCTCAGCCGGGGGGGAGCCGGGTGATATTTTGGAGAGCGCCGCTAATATCCCACTTCTTGTAAACGCGAGTCAAGAGTTTTGGAGTTTTGGACGGTTCTGGAGGACGATTAGGCTGCGTTCGGTCTACGCAATTGCCGCAGATTCTGTACCCCACAATCAATCCCCTCTGAATCGGGTCATCGATTTCCGCCAGAGGGTATGCACGAGTTCCGCAGGAGGAAGTCCCAACGTCTCAATTCCCTCTGAATCGGGTCATCGATTTCCGCCAAGGCTAAGGAGGCGTGATGATTCTGACATTGCTTCCGTCTCAATCCCCTCTGAATCGGGTCAGTGATTTCCACTCAGTTTGTCACGACAAATGGCAGGACTTACAATCTTGTCTCAATCCCCTCTGAATCGGGTCAGTGATTTCCACGATAATCAAGGAACGCAGTACGTCCCTTTTTCCATCGGGAGTCTCAATCCCCTCTGAATCGGGTCAGTGATTTCCACGTTCAAAATCGGATTCAAAACCGCCTCAGGGATGCAGTCTCAATCCCCTCTGAATCGGGTCAGTGATTTCCACATCGTGAACCTGATTTACTTGCACGGGAGCTACTATACGTCTCAATCCCCTCTGAATCGGGTCAGTGATCTCCACCACGCAAGCGCGTGCCGCGGTTGAGCAGCTAGCAAAAGTCTCAATCCCCTCTGAATCGGGTCAGTGATTTCCACAACCGGACGTGTGCGGCCTCAATGAACGAATTTTCCCTGTCTCAATCCCCTCTGAATCGGGTCAGTGATTTCCACGTCGGGAGCGTCGTGGACATGGGCCTCCTCCCAACTGTCTCAATCCCCTCTGAATCGGGTCAGTGATTTCCACCTTTCGAAGATACATTACCCGAACCCAAAAATCAGCGTCTCAATCCCCTCTGAATCGGGTCAGTGATTTCCACCCTATGTGGACCTAAGCCTAGGTGCTCTGTTCCGCCAGTCTCAATCCCCTCTGAATCGGGTCAGTGATTTCCACCACCCACAGACGATAATCAACTCACCGCTTACCTCAAGGTCTCAATCCCCTCTGAATCGGGTCAGTGATTTCCACGCGGACGTGGTTCGTACCCGGCCACCCCCAAAACTCAGTCTCAATCCCCTCTGAATCGGGTCAGTGATTTCCACGATGGAAGTAATTATGCCTTCGGGTATGTGAAAGGATCGTCTCAATCCCCTCTGAATCGGGTCAGTGATTTCCACAGTGGAAATCGCTAAGGCAAAAGCTGATGCCAGAAAGTCTCAATCCCCTCTGAATCGGGTCAGTGATTTCCACGATGGGAAAAAAATCCCGCTGCTATCCCCACCATCAATGTCTCAATCCCCTCTGAATCGGGTCAGTGATTTCCACTTGCGCCAGATGGCCAAAGCAACCGGCCGAACGTTGGAGTCTCAATCCCCTCTGAATCGGGTCAGTGATTTCCACTTCGCTGTGAACAGTTACTCACTGAGAAAAAAAAACAGTCTCAATCCCCTCTGAATCGGGTCAGTGATTTCCACTCTGCTTGAACGTGCGGGATACGCAGTAGAATGGGAAGTCTCAATCCCCTCTGAATCGGGTCAGTGATTTCCACCAACTCGTGCTCAACGCTCTCGAGATCCTAAGCCCGGGTCTCAATCCCCTCTGAATCGGGTCAGTGATTTCCACACAGGAGGTTCTCACCCTTGTGCAGTCGCAGAATGACGTCTCAATCCCCTCTGAATCGGGTCAGTGATTTCCACAGGAGAAGGCGTAAGGCAATACATTGTACCTGATCAGGTCTCAATCCCCTCTGAATCCAGAACTCCTGACATACCCCCGGAATTCTTGAGAATTTGCGCCCTTCTGCGGACATGGGTGCGCACCGAAATGTGTCCGCTTTTATTTTCTCCGATGACCCCTATCCACCAGGCCCCATAGGTCCATTGCTTAGGCTTCCGGGGCGATGCCGGGAATGTGTAATCCGAGATGAATTTTCGGCCCAGGAGTGCGCACCAAAAACTGTCCGCTTTTTGCGATGTCAAATCCTGGCAATCTATGCGCAGCCGCTCCAGATGCACTCGCAGTGGCACTGCCCGGACCTTGGTTTTATGTGGGCCTTCGTCGATTTTTGCCATCTGGGGTGCGCACCAAAAACTGTCCGCTTTTCTGATCGCGACGTGGTTAGGCATGATTGCCAACCATGTCACCCGAACAGAAGGTTCTCCTTAAATTTTGTGCGCCGCCCGCCGGCGTAGTTGTCGTCAATGACCGCGTCTGCATCCGGACCGAAGGACTTCGTCGCGTGGTGCTCGTGCATGGAGTGATCGTAGCCCACTATGACATCAGTGATCGTGCGGCTGAAGAGTACGCGATGCTTACGTTGTTCGGTGCGGGATACGCGGACCAGGACGAGATAGCACGCGCCTTCGGTTATTCGACGCGGAGCATCCGGCGATACGAGCAACGGTTCGAGTCGGGCGGTTTGCCTGCCTTGGGTCGCACACCCGGACGGCCCTCGGAGATAGCGCCGAAAGAGGCGGATGGACGGGACCGAACGATCCTCCGTCTGAAGGAAAGAGGATTCAGCAACCGAGGCATCGCACAACGGCTGGGTCTTGTCGAGAACTCAGTCCGAAAGCGCTTACGCCGACTCGCGTGGAAGCCGCAACCAGAGGCGTGCCTGCCGTTTCCTGGGAAAACGGAGGATGCAGCCCCCCCTGTTACAGTAGCGTTGCCGGATGCGGTCGTTGAATCCTCCGGGCCCCCTGCCGTAATCTCCGAAAACGTAGCAGCTCTCGAGGAACTCCCGGCGAGCTTCGATGTCAATCCGCTCAACCGATCCTTGGATCGATTGCTGGCGGCGATGGGTAAACTCGAAGATGCAGCACCTCTGTTTGCCCAGACGGAAAACCTTCCCGGTGCCGGTGTCCTGCTCGCCATACCGGCTCTGGTCGGCAGCGGTTTGCTGTCCGTGGCGCGCAAGATCTACGGTTCTCTCGGTCCGGCATTCTACGGGTTGCGGACGACACTCGTCGCCTCTGTCCTGCTGGCCCTGCTGCGCATCCCACGGCCGGAAACACTCAAGGAACATTCTCCGGGAGATCTCGGCCGCATCGTCGGGCTCGATCGAATGCCTGAAGTGAAAACCCTGCGGCGCAAGCTCGCGCGGCTCGCCGCCATGAAACGGAGCCGGGAACTTGGTCTTGAGATGGCTCGCCTTCGCATTGCCGAAAGGGGACATACCCTTGGTTTTCTCTATGTCGACGGGCATATTCGCGCGTATCAGGGGAAGCGCACCATCCCGAAGGCGTACCAGACCCGCGCACGAATCGCCGGACCGGCCACCACCGACTACTGGATCAACGACCAGAAAGGAGATCCTCTCTTCGTCGTCACCGCAGAAGCCAACGCCGCCATGAGCCGGATGCTCGTGCCGATCCTCCAGGAAGTTCGCAATCTGCTCGGTACGAACCGGCGGTTGACAGTCGTGTTTGACAGGGGTGGCTGGAGCCCAAAGCTCTTCAAGAGCATCCTTGACATGGGTTTCGACATCCTGACTTACCGTAAAGGGCGCTTCCGTCACGTCGCCGAGAAGCGGTTCGTCCTCCGAAAGACCAGATTGGAAGGCCAGCGCGTGGAGTACCTGCTGCATGATCAGGTGGTCCGGTTCTTGAAAGGAAAGCTTCGGCTCCGGCAGGTGACCCGTCTGACGGAGACGAAGCACCAGACGGCGGTCCTGACCAGCCGCTGGGACCTCCGTGACATCGTCGTTGCCTATCGCATGTTCGAGCGGTGGAGACAGGAAAATTTTTTCAAATACATGCGCCAGGAGTTCCTGATTGATGCGCTTGTCGACTACCAGGCTGAACCCGACGACCCGAACCGTTCCATCCCCAACCCGGCCCGAAAGGTCGTCGATAAGGAACTCCGCAACGCCCGCGCCCGTTATGCGAAACTCGAGGAGAAATACGGTTCGAATGCACTCGACTACCTGGAGGGGCGAACCCCGACGATGCGTGCCTTCACGGTCGCCGAGAAGCAAATCCAGCGTGAGATCCGGGAAGCCGCCGATGAAGTCACAAGACTCACCGAGCGGCAGAAATCGCTGCCGGTTCGGATCCCCCTGTCCGAAGCCCCCGAGGCCGAAAAGGCCATGAAGTTGTCAACCGAACGTAAACACCTGACCAATGTATTGAAGATGGTCGCCTATCAGATCGAGGGGAGCTTGGTCGAGTTGCTCCGGCCGATTTATCCGAGGACCGAGGACGAAGGGCGGACGCTGATCCAGACGGCCCTCCGGAGTTCAGCCTCCATCGAACCGACTGAAGAGGAACTGTGCGTAACCCTTGCGCCCCTGAGTTCACCCCATCGTTCCCGAGCGATTGCTTCGGTGTGCGAGGTGCTCAACAAGACAGGAACCACCTTCCCAGGGACCAAGCTACGGCTCCGCTTTGCGGTCGCCGAGCCCCCGATTTGAGAAAAAAGCGGACACTTTTCCGCGGGGGTATGTCAGGAGATCTGGAATCGGGTCAGTGATTTCCACAGGAGAAGGCGTAAGGCAATACATTGTACCTGATCAGGTCTCAATCCCCTCTGAATCGGGTCAGTGATTTCCACTTTGATTCCAAAAACGATCTTCCAGAATCGCTGCGGAATAGTCTCAATCCCCTCTGAATCGGGTGAGTGATTTCCACGTTTTTCGTTGATTTCAGGAATAAAGACTTAATCCCGGCGTCTCAATCCCCTCTGAATCGGGTCAGTGATTTCCACTGGCACAACAGTGGAAGCTCGGAAGGCGTTCAACGTCGTCTCAATCCCCTCTGAATCGGGTCAGTGATTTCCACCGTCGGGCTTTCCGGTGGATTCGGATGTGGGTTTCGAGGTCTCAATCCCCTCTGAATCGGGTCAGTGATTTCCACGTGAAGCCGTCGGGAGTGGAACTCTCCGGCAATCTCCCGTCTCAATCCCCTCTGAATCGGGTCAGTGATTTCCACGACAACGATCTCGCCACAAAAGTGGTGAGGTTCATTCAGTCTCAATCCCCTCTGAATCGGGTCAGTGATTTCCACTGGCACAACAGTGGAAGCTCGGAAGGCGTTCAACGTCGTCTCAATCCCCTCTGAATCGGGTCAGTGATTTCCACGGAATCGGGATCTGGATTTGGCCGATCGTTATAGAAGTCTCAATCCCCTCTGAATCGGGTCAGTGATTTCCACTCTGATCGTCCGCCACGTGAAAGTGGACCGAACCCGTAGTCTCAATCCCCTCTGAATCGGGTCAGTGATTTCCACCTCATGGTCACCCGTGGAGATGAGTAACGCGTGGCATAGTCTCAATCCCCTCTGAATCGGGTCAGTGATTTCCACCCTTTCTTGGTTCGATTCACCGCCAGATTCAGGCGCCAGTCTCAATCCCCTCTGAATCGGGTCAGTGATTTCCACTTGACGAATTGTCGGCCACAGGTGCCGCCTGAATAAGTCTCAATCCCCTCTGAATCGGGTCAGTGATTTCCACGGAGATGTCCAAAGGGCGACAACAGTTGTAACCGTAGAGTCTCAATCCCCTCTGAATCGGGTCAGTGATTTCCACTAAAGGTCGCCGAGATTCAGTCTCAGGCCACCGTAAAGTCTCAATCCCCTCTGAATCGGGTCAGTGATTTCCACCTGTGAAACGCGAAGAGAGAGCATTCGAAAGAAAGGTCTCAATCCCCTCTGAATCGGGTCAGTGATTTCCACAGCTAACTGGTGAAGTGTTTGTAGATCGAGTCCTTCAGGTCTCAATCCCCTCTGAATCGGGTCAGTGATTTCCACATCAGACGGAAGCCGAGATCTCGGATTCATCGCTGAAGTCTCAATCCCCTCTGAATCGGGTCAGTGATTTCCACGATAAACGAGTTCAAAGAAGCCGGGCTTCAAATCCGCGTCTCAATCCCCTCTGAATCGGGTCAGTGATTTCCACTCGTCGCAAGCCCAGATGTCGCTGCCGTTCTCACCTCGTCTCAATCCCCTCTGAATCGGGTCAGTGATTTCCACGGTTTCGGCGGCGGGCGCTTTGACGAGCATCCGACTAGTCTCAATCCCCTCTGAATCGGGTCAGTGATTTCCACTGGCTGTGCGGCCTTCCGGGGTGATCGCCCATAGCAGTCTCAATCCCCTCTGAATCGGGTCAGTGATTTCCACTCCAGTAGAGCATATACCGATAACTTGCATCAAAGCAGGTCTCAATCCCCTCTGAATCGGGTCAGTGATTTCCACGTATTCCTGCTCCGTATTATCGACCTGCATACAATGCTGTCTCAATCCCCTCTGAATCGGGTCAGTGATTTCCACGGAGCAATCATGTGGATTCCCAAATGGCTCTTTTCTCTTCGTCTCAATCCCCTCTGAATCGGGTCAGTGATTTCCACACTGGTGGTTCGGTCTTATCGCGGGAATGGCTGGGGGGTCTCAATCCCCTCTGAATCGGGTCAGTGATTTCCACAATTTCTAAGGCATCAGGCAA